>Ga0181612_168237_pt1 | contig 21122 bp, 14 predicted proteins | sample HoacroProtozoa21_FD_119630 | JGI IMG/M metagenome (GOLD analysis project Ga0181612, IMG submission 119630) | Hoatzin crop microbial communities from Cojedes, Venezuel. Combined Assembly of Gp0051906, Gp0051904, Gp0051908
ATCCAGTCTAAATCTACCATCTTGTAGTTTAAAACCATTACCCCTTGTCCTATTGCAACAGGCCCTGCTAAAGGTCTTACTTGTTTTAGGAGTGGCAGTATTCAGTGTGGGGAGTTTTCAAAGGATCCAAATGACCGAGGTGGTCACTGTAATGTGTTTCTAAATGGCTTTGCAGCTTTTGGAACCCACTGTCAAATCTTAACAAAAGCTGTTTCATTATGTATTGTTATTAAATATACTTCTACTTTGGAAATGATTGGAAGGCTTGGGGAGGGGGAAGTGGGCTCTAATATTTATGTAGACAAGAGTAAAGTGCTTCCAAGGTATTTTTCCCCCATAAAATAGCAAGAACACACCAATTTTCATCTTGAAGCCAAGAAAGAAAACTCTTTTATTCTTTTAAAGATTTTCTTTTGTAAGAAGCTATTTCCTGGCCCAAATCTGATGGGGGCTTTAATCCTCACACCCTGGATTGAAGGGAAGGTCTGCCCTGTGGATGGGAGGGGTGGTGCCATTGAAGGGAAGGCCGCAAGGGCCATTCCCAGTTCCTCAACTCACAGGGAATTAGGGTGAAGATGAAAGGTAAAAAACAGCAAAGTCTTTTGAGGGATATATTTGGAGATTCAGTGTGTGCTCTTTCCATACCTTCAGAGAGGGTCTCTCAAGTCAAAGTGTGTCAATGACCTAGTGAATGTGGGAGGAAATGGCTTGTCTTGAACTCCAGTGTCAGAAGAGGGGGGACTTTTTCTTTCAGAGGCTTTGCTGGCTTGCACTGGTTTACATTATCTGCGAAACTACAGCATAAATGCAAAGCATGTGATTGCTAACTCCCCATTCTTTGCCTGCCTCCGTTATAGTCCTACAGACTCCTCATGTAGCGCTGGGAATAAGTGTGGTTCAACACTCATTATATTCCCTTTATTCATCTGTGTGCTCACATAGTGCTAATAACAATGCAGTACAATAAAAGATAGCACTAGAGTCTTAAATTAAATGCAGCTTTTCCAGTATCTCAGCAGGGTGGCAGGCAGGCATATATTTCCAGCTGCCTTTCAGCAACACCATTAATGAATCACATTTATTTTCCTGGAAGGAGAACTGCTGGGACATCCTTCTGTTCTGGGGGTAGAATCACATTCAATATCCCAAAATTATTTGTTGGACATGGGTGTGAAGTTTAGACTTGAAAACTGCAACTGCCAGAAACTCCATGGTCTTCTTCCCACCTTCCTTTAACTCCCATTTATACAGGTTTTTTCCTGTGGTTCTTGTCCACCAACTTACATGCTGTTCTCGTTAGTGAGCAGCATTTCTCCTGTGTGTGTTTGGGATGATCGTCCTTTCTCAGCATGTGTCTGTCTCTAATCATTTACCCAGACAAACACTGCATCAGAACACATCTGAACGCTGGCAATCTGTGATCCCTGTAATACATCTGGACCTGACGGTGGCCAGTGTCTTCTGAAACAAGGGGAATGTTTGAGTTCAGGTCCAAATTACATTGCTTACACGCAGGCAGTCTCAGATAAACAGCCCAAGTTCTCTTAATATTTCCCTGCTTACCCTATTTTTCAAAATGTTTGTTGTTTTGATTGTTCCCTAAGATACGTCTCCAACTTTCCTCTGGCTTTATTATAAGAAGGCAAGGAAGGGAGAGACCCGACAGCCTTATTCAAAGAAGTATTATTAGTGCCAGTTCTGCTAACTCATTGCCAAGAAACTGTTTATCTACAGAGAATATATCTTCAACTTATTTTTAATAATAAAATCTCTGCTAATAACTTGCATAATGACAACTCCTATTTCAGTAGAAATTTATGTTTTAAGAATTAATTGCTGATTACTTTGAGTGTCTTATATGTACAGAAAACAATTTACATAGACTAATGACAGCAAGTCTTATCAACCTCAAGGTCTAAATATATGCAATGGTCACCATCATAACCTGAAAATGTTTTTTGAATAAGGAAAATTGCCATGACAATCTCTATAGCTACATGGAGAACACTGTGACTATTCTAGTAACACCTCTCTATTGAAGCAAAGCTGCAGATTTTTACTGGAAAAAGTTTAGGTAGGAGTAGAAAATTATGAAAAAACCATTTAAAATGAAGCTTTAGGAGAAATAATTAGGGTGGTTTGTTGGGATTTTTTTTAGAATTGAATGTCTAAGCTTAATACAGTGCAAGCGTCTGGAATTTCATAATTGTGTGAGCAATCTTATGGTATGGATTGGCCAAATATGAACCTGACCTGCTTCCACTGAAGTACGTTGCATTGCAGGTATCTTGAGCCATCTGATTAATGAGGTCTTTTTTCAGCTATTGCAAAAGTGTGATCAGAACTGAATGGTACACTCCCAGTTAAGATCCTGATCCAAAGCAGAGCTCATTCAGTTGACAGCACACTGGAACTTAAAAAAGCACTCTGAATTTTTGTGTCATCAAGGGCTGTGACCAGGATTCTGTTTACTTGGATTAATTTTCATTTAAGGAAATCACATTTTTCTCTTCTCTAAACTAAGCATCAGAATAGTGGTCCATTTCTCTGGGATGTCTTGGAGGTCCTCAGGTGCAAATTACTATACAAACATGAAACATTGTTTTAATCTGTATTGTTTGTATTGAAGGAAGTTAGAGTGGGTTAGTATGATATCTATGGTGATATCTGGAATAACTAGTGTTTGTGAAACTCTCTTCCGTTAAAACTTCTGAATCAAAGTTCATACTCTCAGAGAAGGCGGTTGCTGAATAACCTGCTCAACACTGTTCCAAATGAGTGCTACCCCGATTCACAGTGTTCTCTTCTTGTTTAGGTTTTCAGTCAGATGTCTATCTTAGTCTTGACCTCAATGTTTAGAGATACTTTAACCTTGCAAACAAAATAATGGGGACCTCTGGTTGTTGTCATTAGAAAATTGGCTGCGATGGAATCATTGGCTCAGCTGCCAAAGAGGATCGCTGTGGAATCTGCAGTGGTGATGGCAAAACCTGTAAGGTGGTGAAAGGCGACTTCAACCACACCAAGGGGATGGGTGAGTAACCCTCAGCAGCATTTTAGTGGAGTGGAGGTTCTCATAACTGCTTGAGGAGAGTTAAAGAGTGGTAGTTATAGCTCTTCTTCTTGGATAGCATTGGACTTATCTGCTCTAGTAAACACATAAGAAACACAAAACAATACCCAACTCAATTGAAATGTGATATTCTGTCTGCTTCTTATTCAGTTGCCCAGATACCAGCCATTGGCTCTGTCTGAAATTCAGAACGAAGTTGTGTTTCTCATTTTGAATGCTACCAGTGCTGTTGATTTTAAAGAAGAGATAAAATCACTGTACCTTTTCCAGTGAGAGGGAAGTTGGATTTCAGCACCATCTTTGAGCTCTTTGAGAGCTCAGAATAGTGCATGTTGCATGTTGCAGGTGATTTGTGTTATAATCTGGATATCTCAGCTAAAGGAAAGAGCACTCCCCTCTGAATGTTTTTACTGATTCCCTGCCAGCAGTAGTATCCAGTATAGGATACAAGATCTTCCAGTCAGAGTTAAAACTTTCCCCTCTCTTGTTAAACATTAATGTGTATACAGCTGGGTGTTTGAATTAGTCTTCGTTCCAGAGTTTCCGTATTGTGCTTCTGAGAAACCTGTTATCACACATCCTAATCAGGCAAAGGGAGGGAGATCCAGATTCAGAACTTGCAAGCTGCTCCACAAGATTAGGAATCGTCCAGAAAAATGTATTTCACATTCAGCAAATACAGAAAAAATTGCCATTTCTGTATGGAGAAATCCGTTCAACACGTGCTAGTCCACGACTGAGTTCAGCAAAGCACAGAAAGATTCCCTTTAGAACACACTTCAATTCTGTCTAGTTACTAAAGCAGCACCAGTGCTTAGCAGCTTCCTCTAATCAAGGTCTCAGCACTGAGGTCTGAGGCTCTGATTTCGTTCATTGACCTCTTCCTGTGCCCTCCTCCTTCTTACCTGTGGAGCCAGCTGTGATCTGTCACCTCCTCTGAGATGCAGGTAGGATTTCCCACCTGCACCACGTCTTCTGGAGCACATTTCTGCTGTTGCATTGCTAGGTCAACCTGTTGAATGATTTCCTGCATTATTGCCTCTGACTCTTTTTTCCCTGTTATTCTCCACGTACTCATGTCAAGGCATTTGTATTTGAGGCGAATGGTGGTTCATGAGCTTCTTAATTGCTCCTGAAGAGTGACTATCTTTTATCTTTTCCAATGAGACTACAAAACATCTTGTGAAGATAAATAGGGAATTTCTGGGTCACTGCCAGGAGGTTGCACCCGTTTCCAGCTAGACAGACTGCTTGAGGGTGGTAACTTTACAAGGCTGTAGGAACAGAACAGTTTCAAGCCTTAACTGGTTGTTGGGCTGCCAGGACACTACAGGAGGCTTTCACCAGCAGCGCCCTGTAACCTAATAAGAAGAGAGGGCTGACTGAACTGCGGTCAGTGTTCGAGCATTTATTGATCCTTATTCTTTGCTGATCATCTCAGAAGTGCAAACCTGTCAAAATCTTCCTGTGTCAATGCAATGTTTACACCTTTACCCATCTCCTATAATTTATAATTACAATTATAATCTCATTTATTAGGTGCTTTGATTTGTTAATTTTAAAGGGGATTAAATTTTATGTGAAAGCAGTTTTAAAAAGTGACATCCATGATACGCCGATCTTCTAGGCTTAAAATCATATTGGCTTTTTATTTTTTTAAATTACGCTCTTTTAATGAGCGCCCTAGCCTACTAAATTGGAAATAATATTTACAGTCTTTTAATTGTTGACTGTTCATGTTTTTCTGCCTTTGGATTTATTTTATGTTAGACACTGAAAACAGACTTCTTGGTTTCACTTCACTTATGACTCGCAGCCCCGATTCTGCGAAGATTTTATGCATTGTGAGTTACTCCTGTCAGTTTCTCTTCACATACTGCTGTTTTTCAGAATCAGATCCTCAGGTTAGCTTACTGAATCTCGTGCAGCAGGCAAAGCTCTAGGCTTGGGTCCGAGGTGTCACAAGCAAACATGAGGTTACTCAGAAAAAAATTGGCCTTTTTTCTTTGACATTTAAGCAAATATGTGCAAAAATCTGACAAAAGTTGGGGCAAAGGAGAACACGCAATATGACTACAGTAACAGATTCAGGGTTTGGATATGTAAGCGATTGCACAGGTCAGTGGCAAATCCCCATGAACTTCTGCGATGCAATACACTGAGTCAAGTATGCTGATTTGTTGTTTTAGAAGAGAATAGACTTCAAACATCAAGACGTTGTTTTGGAGTGGTATCTACTTTGAGAACTGCAGCTGCAACTTTTGGGCCAGATCCTCAGCTGCTCTGCACATGGGACTCCACTGACTGCGGGATTGGTCCCTATATGTCCTGTGATTGCGAATTATGTTGTCAAGCCCTATTGACTGAACTAAATCCATGCCAACTCCTTTCTGTTTCTTAGTAACCAATAGTCATTGTAAGAAGGTTTCCACATGTGTGATGGCAAAGGCAAAGGCTGTTCCCAAGTGTTTCTCGTGTAAGATACTTGAACGCTGTTTGCAGTGTCAGTGGGTGTTGGTGACATCATTTGGTGTTGGTTCTTTGTCTTCTTTTGGTTGGATTAAATGGGAACATTGGTACCAAAAGCCATGGATAAACTTCAAATCCTTTTACTGTTTAGTTTGATTTGTCAGAGATCTCAAGTACAGAACCTTTCCTCTTAGAAAAGCTATCTGCATGAAAGAAAGCCAAATTTTCAATAGTCAAGTAAAAAGAACCCGGCCTTCTTCTTTTTTTTCCCAACCTTCATGTCACAGATGAGGTTCTGCCACCCTGCTGGGGCATGATGGTGGAACATCCGAAGTGCCTTACAGGAGGTCCAGCAGTTCAAATCTTGCCACCTGTAATCCAGGGTGATCCAGCTGTAAATGGATTCCATTTCTCTTTTAGGGAGAGGTCAAAAGCCTTTATTTGTGATGCTAAACATCACAGACACTTGTGTGCAGCTGGCTGTCTTCAGTAGGCCAACTGAATGCACTGTTTAGGCTGAGGTTTACTTTTGACTGGCAGCATGCCCTGTACCTATTTCTACAAAATAATTTTTCTAAAACAAACACAGACTTGTTCTGAAGTCCATCTCTGTCTCCCTGCCACTGTACAGGGGGCCGAGAAATAAAGGACAGCTCTTTGGCTCGTAGCTGTTGGGTAGCTGATTTATCACTGACTTCTGTCCAGACTCCAAGGCTGTGTCTGTAATGCTCAGAGACGTGCATGGAGTATGAGACCTGCATCTGTCTCTCTTGATTTTTCTCAGCCGTATCAAGATTTTCATTGCTGCCCTTACTTGTGATCCAAAAGTAGAACTATAGATATCTGGACGTTTTTAATGGCAGAACATAATCAGGTGACATGTGCCAGTTGTTGTAACTATCATTTTGGGAAATGAAGAGTGTATCTTTGCTAGCAATTTTTCTTTTTAAGACGGTGAAAAAGCACTCTTTTTATTGTGTACTTTACTTGTCCAGCACATATTTACAAGAAAGAAAGGCTATTTGAATAAAAGTGCTGTAGCGCTGGCTACGAGCTTCTTTGGCCAACACAAGAAACTCTTTTTTGCCAGTATGGTGTACATCTAAATTACAAGAAAATAGAGCCCTAGGGCTAAGTCTGGGATGTCTTGTAAGGGTTTAAACCGAACATACAAGTTAGAAATCCCGGCAACCAATTTCATAGCAATAGTAGGAGGCTTTGAAATCTATCCATGGCTCCCCAATGAGATGATTTTCTTCCAAATGAGCTATCCCATGGCTGGAAGTGGACAAGTGCCGATGGAGGAATTACTCTCAAGCTAATAGCAAGTGAGAATCATCACAACTATTCAGAAAATTGACGTTTAGTTACCACTGGACATGTTGCCACTCCACTGCAACAACCAGCCCTTAGCAAAAGGTGCAAGGTGGGAGGGGTAATGGAAGCTGAGATGCCCAGCTGGTACTTACCCCTAAAACAATAAGGAAGCTGTGCTGGCCGTAACCAGGAGGTAGGCAAGGTGGGCTGATTTCCTTGGCTCCTACCCTGAGATCTTTGCTCAAAGTACTTTTGGGAAGTTTGATAATGGGGTGAGCACTATTGGCTTTCTCACACCTAATTTTCATGTGCGTACGGGGATAAGACATGAAGCTACAGTGCCCAGGGATCAGTACTTTCAGCCATGGGATAATTTTTCCTTTACCTCAGAGTCCATCTTTCACTGCACTGTGAACCAGGAGAACAGTTTTGTAGTAGATCAGTGTCATTCTGAAGTTCACACTAAAATTTCTGTTCTTTCTGGGAATAGTAACAATGTCTAACAATGGATTTTCCTGTGTGAGCTGCTTTCGCCTTGCAAATCTCTCCAGCATTTAAATGAAGATACAGTAGCCACTGTTCACATATTAATCTCCTTGATGACAAAGCCACCTCTTTGTTCTGGTGTCTCTCCTAATACGAGTTACACCATATAATTCGTATCTAGGATTTGCTTCAATCACGGTCTTACATTCCTGAAACACTGATGTAATGCAGATTATCCAGAAAGATTGGTGTGTGCCAAAGTAACTGTTCCCAAGATGGAGTATACTACATACAGCACTATAAATTATCGAATAATGAAGTTCTCCTGTTGTACTTTCAAGGCTTCATCTTAACAGGCTGATTTATGGGTGAAATTACTAAAAATACTGCCTGATAGTTGCCAAATCTCATCAGTCTTTAACCAGTTCCTCATTTAAAGCAGAACTTTAAGCCCAACCTTGCAAACCTCTGCATTTCAGACAATTATCCTAAGACCTAACAGTTCTTTGAGAGTCCTTGTCTTGAGGCCAACTCTGAGACTTTTTTTGGTCTTACTAGCTGACACTTGATAATCTTTCTGGCAATCTGCATTTACAGTTTGCTTAATAAAATGTGCCTGGAAAACAATGGAGGTGTTTTCTGGTGCAGTTATCTCAAAGATCAGGAATATTCTGTCACCAGAAGCCTCACATTAGCTCTAAGGACCAGACTGGAGTGGTGGTAGCGATCTGAGTTTGTACCTGTGGCAAATTTGCATGGATGTTATGTAGTCTGTTTGCAATAGGATTTCACCACTAACTCACACAATATTTCTGGAAATAATGAATGAGAGTGTCGAGATGCTCCCTGTGGGACATGCCCAAGAATTCTGCTTCGTCTCTGAAAGGACGGGTCAGACCCATACAACTGCGAAGTGGTTCGCAGTTCACTAGCAGAAGAGTGAAGGTCAGCAGTCGGGTTTGTGCCACCTGATCTCAGTGTATTAGCACAGTATATTTCTTCTTATTCAGGAGCTGTGAATACAACCCCCCAAAGCCATCAATCAGGATTAGAAATTACAGGAGGAGAAAAATCTGGTATAAGACCAAACTAAACAGTCTCCAAAACTAATACACTATTAATAGCTTACACTCCACTATTTACCATTGTAAAAAGTAACATAAAAGTCAACTTTTCCACGTGGTGTTTCTCTCATGGCACAGTGATGAAAGGAGAGTGTATTTATGGCACTAGCTGAACCTCAAGCACAGCTCCACGGCTCACTCACCTCTAAAGCAGTGTGACACACTCCTGGCTGCTGCTAGGTCAGGGAGCGGATCCAAAGTTCACTGAAATTAGTGACTGGCTTTCCACTAAATTCAGTGTAACTTTGTATCCAACCTCTGCCTGGTTTAGCTGTGGGCATTTGTATCTGGTATGTAATTTTAAAAATAAATAAGTAAATAGTCCCCTAGTAGGTACATTAAATTACCTCAAACTTGGGCATGTTCCAAACCGGCTTCCTAACAGGGGTGTTCAGGTGTGTCATAGGGCCTGTTTCCCCGTGATGGACTGTCATGAATCACACCTTTGCTGTGTGCTCATGCCTGGTGGTAACTGTCGGTTGGGTTTATATGCAGATGCATGGGGTGCAGTGAGGATGTTTGATTTCTGTAACACTCTGTTTTGACTGTAACTTGGTATCTCATCTGATGAAAAATCAACTCCTGGCAATGTCTAGAATAAAATCCAACATCTGTGTGCTTTGATTTCATAACAGATTTCAGTATTGCATTAAAAAGATTGACCCTGGAAGTAATGATTTTTCCCAGTGAAACCCACTCTGTAATAGCAGATGGGAGAGCCACTGCTCTGGCTGCTGTACGCAGACATGGTTTGCAGCTTTGCTGTCCCTCTTTTGGTTTTTCCTGCAAGGGGTGACTGACTGTTTCTGAGATATCCTGAGTAAGGGAGAAGTAAGTACAGAGGAACAAGTACAAAAAGAACTGGGCTGAGGGGTCAAATGGAAAGTGTCATTCAGATACAATGATCAGGGAAAGAGGAAGTGTGTCTGGCCCAAATCAGCTATCCGCCCAATGCACCTCAAGAAACCCAAGAGCTCAAGCCTTGCTCATAGCACAACAAAGGGGCTGGACACTGTGCTGGTTCAGAAGGATAGAAATGAACCCAAAATCCCTCTCTGTCTCACTCCATGTCATAGTGATAACAGAATCACGTAGTCCTGCAATGCATGAGGCCGTCAGCATCCTCCTTTGAGGCCCCCCGTATCAGTGGAGCTGAATCATGGCCATTCAGCTGCACTTACCCCTACAATAGCTCCCCAAACATTGCAGAATGCTAGGGGAGTCACTGTTCCTTATGCCAGCACTTCTCCAACCCATCGCTCGAGACTCCCCACAATTTCCATAAAGGTAAGGCTGAGGCAGAACAGTTTCACACAGCCCTTTAAAGCAAAAAAAGGGGATGAGGGAATATACAGGATAAGCTACTTAACATCTAAAAGGAAGGGGAGACCAATAACCCAAAAAAGGTGCCAAGTTATATACTGCAAAGTAAACTGGGTGGCCAATTAGAAGGAATCAAGTCATAGTTGTGATGAGATTAGTGTCCTTTATAGGGGCCTAATTCAGAATCCAATGAAGCCAGTGGAGAAACTCCTCCTGGCTCCCAGACCTTGAAATGGGCCCTAATGTTCCTCAGCTTTATAGTTTAAAAGCACCACTTTCACCCCACGGAACAAGTCTGTAACTCCACATGGCTCTGTGGTGAGGGAAAATAGGCCACATTTCCTTGTAGCTCCTAATTATTCTTACTGTTATTCTGTTGGTCAAAAGTGATATAATTGTGTCATATTCGTGGTTGTTGAAGGAAGCATGAAAAGGCCAAGAGAGTTTCAGCAAGGTAAAAATCAAAAGAATTCTAAAAAAATATGATGGGGTACTGTAAAAACTTCCCTACCATGTCAGATGCTCAGGTGGTCTGATTTGACATGTGCATCTGCTGGCAGTGTTTAGAGGTGACTGGTGGTCGGTTCCTGAGAAACTTTCAGCTCTGTTTTTGCATTAAATCTGAGCTGTGGAATTCTGTTTAGCAGCCCAATGAAAGGAGACTGTTACCGTTACATCCTCCAGAATTTTTGTATAAAGCTGAAGTGTAAGTGAAAACAAATTCATTTCCCCCAGTTGTCCCACTAATTCCTGCTGTTTAGTTTTAGCATCGTCAAAATGTTTTGTGGAAGTGAGTCCTCTGATACTGATCACAGCCTCGAGCAGGGTTTTTTACAGAGGGGAAAGCAGGAGCATCTGTTGGAAACAGACGCACAGGTGTCTGTTCTGCGATGCACAGTGTTCCTGCTAACAGTGACACTTTACATCAGCTCAGGAACAGTCCTCCTGCATCCCTGTCAGTACTGCAGGAGAGCCAGGGTGTTTCAAAGGAAGCATGTCTAATTAGGCCCAAGCACAAGCCTTAAGTCACAATTAAGCAGCACACGTGCATTCCTCTCCCTCTTCTCAGGCTGAAACATTAGTCATAACCATGCATGTCACAGCAGTGAAACTTGGCTGCCAATGCAGGGATCTCGTTTGAAGTGATTCCCACCCGTTCCCCAGCCGGGGCAGGAGTTGATTTTTTCGTGGTGAGATACTGAGTGATCGATGCCTCTGGCTGGCTGTGGCATGCTCTCATCCCTCTGCCCTTTTCTTGCCATAGGTTACATCGAAGCAGCTGTGATCCCTGCAGGTGCCCGGCGGATCAGAGTGGTTGAGGATAAACCTGCTCACAGTTTTCTGGGTAAAAAGACAAAAGAAAAAAATGTTTTGGTTCAAAACTCATCTCTGTTTTCTGTTGAAATGACCCTTCTCTAAATGACCTGTAAGATGATAGATTTGTCGTCGCCGGGAAGCGGCTGTTGAGTTCATTCTTGTTGCAATCTCTCTCTGCTTTCGTGGCTTGGTTTCGTGACGTTTGCTTGATGTGATTGTATACGATACATGCAGGCCCCATGCAATCTGAAAGGACCAGAGAATACTTTTATACAGAAGAGTTCCTGAACAGAGCTTGGCACTGGGTTGAACATAGCTGCCGGGAGCACGCAGCACTTTGGGATGGAGTGGGAAAAAGAACAGGGCATTTAGAGGAAGGAATGGGAGAGATACATATAGGAAGGCGCCCAGCTCAGACTGGAGCAGAGGCAGGACAGGACAGCTGATATCCCTCAATAACCTGACCATGAGGTTGCCTGCACTTTTCCTGCAGCAGCAGGTTTTCACTTGATGCTGTACCCAAGACCTGATCCGACACTAGGAGATGGGCTAACTGCACCCTCTAGCCCTCTTGCCTCTATATTCTCAGGCCAAACAATTTGTTTAATCCTCTTCTCGTTTCTACCTCTGCATTCCTTTCAAGGGGAACAGGCTTCGTTTTCTGTTTTCCCTGTTGAAAGCAAAGTTTTAGGCATGAGTGGGGGGTCAGATTTGTATGTGTTATATTTGTATGTAGCGCAGAGTCAGGAAACAAATTTGTTGTCCAATTACTAATCACTTGCTTAGATTAAAGATTGGAAGGGCATTTGTAAAATATACTTCTGTCAGTCTGGTCTTCCACCTCTTCTCTCCAATATTAGAGGTCTTTCTTTTTGTGTCATCACTGTGCAACAGATGAAGGGCTTTACCTCCTGTCTCCATCTAGGGAGATCAAGTCACAGAAAAGCTAATGCCTCATTGCCCTGAATTCACACAGGCGGTCTGTGGCAGATCAGGGAATTGAAGGAGAATTGTCCAAGGCCCAAAAGAACACCCAGCACATTGAAACATCCTTTGCACACTCAGAGCTGCATGGCCACGCATAAATGGGGGAATTCGTCCGTCCCTCAAGTTCTTTATGCTGTGTGGGAAAACAAAAGGATAAGAGAAAATCCCAACCTTCCTCCTTGTTCAGTGAATGTTTGCAGCTTATGGGTGCCTGCATTGTCAAACCTAAGCTCTGCTTGCTGTTGATGAGCTCATTAACACAAGATTCCAGTCCTTCCCCATCAAACAGTGTTTCAGCCCTTCCACACGCTTGTGTTCTCATTGCAGTGGTTGGAACAGATGCATGTTCCAACTGTCTCTTAGCCTGGGGAGTATCAGGTATTGTTTTCACTTGTTCGTGTTTCGGTTCACTCAAAGTGATCTTCTCAAAGCAGAGACAGTGCAAGATTTTGGGATAGAAAAGCACTCTGAAAGGTGAAGTTTCTTCCAGAGATATATCAAGCCTGTGGTAGGAACTCTGAGAGGATTACGAAGTTTGTTTTTCTCTGTTTTGTGCAAGTGAAAACTGGGGTCTTGCAACTTTCTCATGGCTGTGCAGGGAGTCAGTAGCAAAGCTCAGATTAGGACCCTTGGTTTCTGATTTCCGTGACTTTTGCCTGTAATCCTCCATCTCCACACCCAAAAGGAGACATTAATATCCAGTACTGGGATATAGGATGCCGCTGAAAATATTTACATAGTGATTGTGTCTTAGGATTTCAGGTCTAGTGCCGTTCGTTTTCTGTCTTGAGATGCTACCAAAGTTGGCAATATCACTGGGAAAGATGCTTTTGTTGTCTGTCTTTCATTCCAGATTATGGGGGAAGAAGAGGACAAATCATGTCATTCAGCTGCCCTTAGGTCAAAAGCATTGATAGGAAGCACGTATCACTACTGGTAGTATTTCCACTAATGCTGCAGCCAGCTTGCTGGGAGAGGATTACGCCTACACATAAGATCTTTGACATAGCAAAGCACTGGTGGAACAATGAAAGCCAGTGTTTCCTTGGATTTTGCAAATACTCTGCCTTCTGGAAGCCAGCCTTTTTGTTTGTCTTGGTGAGATTTGCACAAGGTATTTGTCCAAAGCTTCGGCTTTGGCAGATAGCTGCAGCACCAAGAGTCTTACGTGGAGTTAGTGACTGCCCTTCTTTGTGACCACATAACGTTGACTAAAGCAGGTATTTTCCCACTGGGTGGTGAAGACTAGGACTAGGATTGTGTATATTTGAGAGCAGGACTTGGCCCTGGGTGCATCACATAAAGACAGACAAAAATCTGTCTATTTGAAAGCTTCTGAATGCTGTTAGCTCTTTGATTCATGGCCAGGAGAACATCTCTAAGCTTTCAGGAGTTTTCTCTGTCAAGGAACACTGGACACAAAGAAAAGATACCTGGTGCCTTGCTAACCTATGCTGGAGAATAGCAGCAGGAGTGTTCCAATAGGACAAAAAAGATGACCAAGAAAACAAAATCCAATCACTCTGATAGGCCTCATAATGCATTGTAAATCCAGGTCTGAGTATGGAAGGATTTTCTATTTCAATTACACTGACAAAGTTGAGTCCAGTCAGGTCCTATTTCCACTCAGAACCGGGTACAGCACTTTGGAAGAGAGCCCAGCATAATTTGGAATCCGTATTCCATGTGCTGGGAGCAGTGCCTGAAGAATTTCCCTCCACCTACAGGCAACCCACACTGGCTGCCTTGGCTGGCTGTAACGCTTAAAAAGCACCTTGAACAGGAAATGCCTCGGCAGTTTGTGTCCACAGGCTGGGAAGCGAGCTGGAGGGACCCAAGGTGGAAATAAAGATCTGACTAGATGCCAGGTTTACAAATAGATTGGTCAGTTCCTCTCTTTCAGCCAACTAAGAAAAAAAGAAGTTATGGGTTGTTGCTGGGGTTCCTTTTTCTTTCGCTCTTCTACTGTACAACTTCGAGCCAGAAAAAGTGGAGAGATGTAACAGTGGGTTCTTGCTACTGTCTAAATGCACCCACACTGGGGAAAAGAGGAAGAGCTGTGCTTCACTACCCTGTTTGAGGCAAAGGGTCCCAGCAGAACTTCAGCCAGCTGTCCAAGGCAGAACAAATCCTGTGGGTGCTAGCTTAAATCCATGGGGTCTACTTGGCAAAAAGGGCTCACACTGCTTTCCTGTTTGGGCTTTTCCATCACAGTCAGACAAGTTTTGTCAGAGAAGACTGCGTATACCCTGCTCTCCTCAGCTCCTGCCACTGAGCTGTCAGGGAGGTTGGGCAAGTGTTCTTTGTTGCATGCTTTGTTTATCCTCTAAAATAACAGTAAAGATACTTGCTGTCTTGCAGAGTGCTTCTGCAATGCTTGGATGAAAAGCATAACATTCAGCAAGAGCAAAAGGCCCTATTCACCCCACTGAATTTCGTACTGTCACCCTCTGGGGCTAGGCAGAGCCAGGCCTGCAATAGATGTGTGTGATAAAAGCCACTGGAGAAAGAGCAGTACTCTGCGTCGAAGAGACATGGAGGTTTCTTTGCTGCAGCACTGATCCCTACTGATGGGGCACTTGTGTGCAGTGAAGACAGTGGCGAAAACACTTTGGCCCAAATACTCTGCTGACTCTCCAGTGCAGTTCCTGCAGTCCTCAGGGAGCACCTTTGGGAACAAGGCTGTTACCAAACTCTCCGTCTCCGCAGTCACTAAGGGAGCAGTGCCTGCAGCAATCACAATTAAACCTTTCCCAGAAAAGAGGTCCTCAAAGATTAAACATTTTGTTTTCCATCAGCAAGCTATCTTCCTTTGATGATGAGCTGGAACCAAAGCATAGTTTTAGTCATTCAAGCTCTTATATGCTGTTTTGCGCATGTCGCGTGATATCTTTAGAGTCAGCCACACTGCATGGAGATAGTTTTATCTCATCCACAGGTTTGATTAGCCATGTTCACAGCTCCTCAAAGCCAGTGTGATGGCTGCTTTGATCTGCCTGGAAGCCACTAGGCTTTGGCAGAGGAAAACAATCCTGCCCAGAATTTTGTCTGAAGTTTGCAGAAGGTACTTTGTAGATCGAGGAACAAAGCAGGAAGAGCAGTAAGCCGCAGACAGTTATATTGCTGTAGCATGCAAATACCAGGACATTATCATTCCCCTAGCCTATGTGCCAAAGAGAACTTTCCTCAGAAAAAACACTCCCCACGTACATCCCACTCCTCCCGGGGAAACTATACCTGCAGTTTCCCTTCACCCTGATTTTGTAGCCTCTAATGGGACCGTGAGAGCTGTCGGGAAGGTTGTGTGCAGCAGGACAGAAGGTTATTCCACCTTTCTCCAGTAACTCCCCAGCATGCTGATCCTCAGAAAGGCACACACAGACGCAGAGGATGTTGTAACATCCACCTGCTCCAGACTTCCTCAGAGATTAGACACTAGAAATGATGCTTGGTTGGTAAATTGAATGTGCCCTAAAATATTCCTGGGTACTGAAGCCAGCAGTCATGGAGAATTCAAGTTGACCTGAGCCATAAGGTATGCTAGGGATGATTTTAACAACATAGAGGTTCCCAGGTGCCTGGGAGCATGTCTGTGCACTGTATGTGGAACAGTCGAGAAACAGGTTTCCACTGTGAGATGGTGCCCTGTCCTGGAATCACTTCAGGTATCTCCTCTTACCTTCAGCAGACCCTCTGGAATCTGTGGGGCCAGGCACTTGTCCTCTTGAGCCAAAGAGAAGAGTTTTTCAGGAAACTCCCTACGGAGAAGACTAACAGGGATTTCCTTCCTCTTAAACTTTATTTGAGGAAGGGGTGAGCTGGCCCATCATTTCTTGAGGGAACCTTCATTGTAATAGCTGTATAAAAGGTGTTAGACAACGCCAACTAGAATAAAATGAAAGTCTATGTAGAATAGGCCAGTATCTCTACAAGCACTCCCACAGTAAATTAGACCCAACTGCAGCTGACAAGTCCAGTTCCTTGTCTCCTAAGCTTATTGGGCAATTATATATAGCCTAAGCGCACCTAGAAGGGGTTGCTGGCTATGGGGACTTGATCCAAAGAGATGACAATGGGAGATTTTCCTATTGACTTGAAAAGGCTTTAAATCAGCTTCTCCTACCTTCTTGCAACACATTCAGTGAAGTGAAAGCCAAGGTTGTGATTTTTACTGGGTTTTGGACGTGCTCCTGAAATAGGTCAAACTGTGGAAGAGTTCTACCATTTAGTCCTTAATTAGTACTGTTTTTTCAAGGATGGTGGGTAGTTATCTTTCCTTCCTTTTATTTCCTCTGTAACTCCTTCTGCACACTCTTTTTTCTTCCCTTTAAATTTTCTGGCAGTGGAGTGGCACGGAGAATGCCTCGAAGTTTTGAAACTGGAGAACGTTGCTTATTCGGAAAGCAGAATGTAATAATTTTAGGTAGTAAAAACTTAGCAAGACCAGTTTATGTGAAATTACTGTTACTTAATAGCAGTGTTAGTGTAATTAGAAATGCCTTCATCAGCTGAGATACAGAATATGCCCAAGTTAGAAACATTGTGATGAGTCAGATAAAGTTATACCTTTTTTTTCTTTCAAATTCACGTCCGTTACAAGCATCTTGTACTTCAGGTGGGCTGAGACAGAATCTCAATAGTCCATATTGTAATTACAGATTTGCTTACATTTCATTCCATGGTGTTTGATTCATTCCAGCTTTAAAAGATTCCAGTAAGAGATCCATTAACAGCGACTGGAAAATTGAGCTTCCTGGTGAGTTTCAGATCGCAGGCACTACTGTCCGGTACGTGCGAAGGGGTCTGTGGGAGAAAATCTCTGCCAAAGGACCAACTAAAATACCACTGCACTTAATGGTAACTTTATATCCTTTGTTTGTGTTTCTTAAGTGATGCGACATAAAGGGTTTATATCCTAGCTGAAAGTTAATTTTTGATTGTTTGCTTCTAAACCAGAGTTTTTTAAAGGTATGCTGTAGTGCCTGTCTCTGCATTCTTTTGTGGCATTGCAAGGGCTGGAGAACCCAGCTCCCTATTTAAAAATCAAAGATGCTCTGTTCTGGGAGAACATGCAGTGTCCCAGTAGGCTCGTGTCCAGTACAGGATACTCCTGTAATGTGTTGCAGACTATGTGACAGGTCCGTTCGAGAGGGCAAAGGTTTCCAGAGGCATTCTTTATTTCGTGGACATACCTGCTCACACACATGAAAGGAGATATCTTCTCAGCTGATACCGGAACATATTCTGTATTTATATGCACTGTTCCTCTAACAGAAGAGATGCATGTTTGGGATGTACAGATGATACATTTGAATTTGACCCTCCGTAGTGACTTAGTTGCACACAGAAATGTTCCATGTTTTCTTTATGTTGTTTTTTTAATTGTATGTTTTTTAAGGTGTTGAAAGTTTTTCCTAATGTTTGACATAGTCCTTCTCTTAACCAGGCATGTCATTTTATAAACAGTCATGTGGCTGCTGTGTGAGAGCACAAGTGAGAAGTCCACAGGGATGAGAAGAACAGCATTGTAGTCCCAGTCCTGTCACTAATGGGTGATGGGGTGACTCATGGGCCAGTCCCTTAGTGTTGGTGGTAACCTTAACATTTCTATGTGTAAGACAGCTGTAATAATGCCTGTCTCATATATACGTTACTAGTTGAAAGTCTGCAGAGAGCTTTACAGTTTCTATAGCAAGGTTTGCATACAAACATAGAGTATTTTAATGTATGCATTGTTTCATGTAACTTTTTTAGCCAATTACATTTTTCTGTGTACTGTTTTTTTTCCTTGTGACTTTTTGCCACGTTTGTTCGCTGAAGGCTAGCTGTAAGCACTGCTAAAAATCAGAAGTCTCTCCCTTTCCTCAAATGATTTTTTTGGCTTGCTGATGTTCATTGTGCAACTTAATGGCCCAGTTTGAAAAGCTCAAAAGTTGCTTGAACTTTTCACACACACACAAAAAAATAGCAATACTCCACTTTGTCAGTACTTTCCCTGTGTCAAAATATGCTGCATAGGAACATCAGTTGTTTTGTCTTTGCTTTATCAGACAGATGAGTGAGTTTACTAGGTTCACATACAGACTGTTGTAAAGCTGGATTCACAGAGGTTACTACTGAAATAGTCAGTGGTGCAGGTTTGGGCACACCAGCACCTTCCTGACTCAGCCAGGTAATTCAAGGTCTGCTCGCACAAGGCAAGCATATACAGGAGGCATCTTCATCATCAGAAACATCAGCTTCTGCTTGACTTTGGCCTTAATGCAAGTCTTCCCTCCTGAAACCAGGACTGACAAAGTATCTTGTACTGCCAAGGTCCTCCTAACCTCAAGTAAGAAAAAGGAGTTACACAGGTACCGTTTGTGAAGATGCTGTGCAGGGTTCCTTTGCCAGCCCTTGGAACCTTCCAGGGTGTTACTTCATTGAGGTGTACTGCAGTAAAATGTGGTACCAGAATCTGTGAACTTCAGCATCAGTAGAGCTTTGTTTTTAAAGAAATACTCATTTCCCCTTCATTAAGGAGTAAGCAGCTGGCATAGGAAACTAGTGATTATGAGGTTCTCCATGAGTATCCTTTTCACTTACAGACTGACATTTTCAGCACATATGAGCAGAGGAAATCTTCCTTCTTCACCTTCCCCCCCAGAAATGATTAAGAAGGAGGAAAGTAAAAGTTACTAGACCATTAAAAGAACCCATGTGGCTAAAAATCACTGCTAGTCATAAACAAAGCAGACGTGAAGTGTTTTCTTCAAATCAGATATTAATCTTTTCCTTGATAAGGGGTAGTGGGTTTCATTCTTTCAACACAAGAAAGGTAGGACGGTTACTAGTTACCTCTAAATAGAAAACTGTTGTTCAAACAGTGGTGAAATACAGTGGACTGACAAAGAGCCAGAAGCTTCAGTCAGTCCATTGTGACCTGCATTTGAAACCAATTATACACACATACACACACACCCCAATTATATATGGCTACGAAATTGCATGAAATTGGTTTCATATGGGCCTTTAGATTCACTAGTCTTGCACCCATATTGAGATAATAAGGATTTCTTTTTAGGAGCTGGTTTTTAATACTTGAGGCATTTCTCCAAGTGCGTTGCTGTAAGTATATTTCTTGAAGAAATTAATGTTTATGTAACTAGGCCTGTGCTAGACTTCCTCTCAGCAACAGAGGACAACCAAACACTCACAGAGTATAAAGATGCTTTAGACAAGACTGATTGATCAGTTCTGTAGAACAAGCTGTTGGTATCTCATGGACTTAAAGAAAGCCAGAGCAAGTAAGTTCTCTGCCTCTGACTGCCTGGCGTTTCAAATTGTGTTTAAGAAAACCCATTCATCTTTGAAACTGTAATGATGACTGGCTACTTTCAACCTTGGTATTCAGTTCTGGTAGTAAGGCTCCCTCTGTAGCTGAAGCAAAATCGTATGTTTGTTCCACACATCCTCTGGAAGATGCTTTTCTGCCCAGGGTTATTCACTGTGCAGAGCAACTCCTGGGTGCTGAGTTTGTGTAGCCCCACAGTGTTCACTGCACAGACCTCCTGCATGTCAGTGGCTGCGAGCTGGACCCCTTCTCTCGGCACATACAGTTATTTTTTTGGTTAAATGACCTTATGACAGCTTTAATGAGATGATCGGTTAAGTAGGAGTGATTTCTGCAAATGTGAATGGGAAACAATTATTGCTGGGAGACAACAGTGTTTACAAATTTGCTTTTTTTAATTGGGCAGCTGCTTGTTTCACTTATAGTAGCCTTGCTTAAAATATCTTAATTTGAGAAGGTGCTGCTTCTATATCTTTAGGTGACAAGTGCCAGCAGAATTTACCTGTCTAATGCTGCTGAGATTATGGGATTATAAGTATAAGTAAGTCTAAAGCCACACCATCAGCATTACAGTAGTACTTCTATGGCACTTATTAACAGTGTCATAACTCCAATTCCATGGACCTCATACTCCATTGGGTATCTTCTAGTCACTTCTGACTCCAGCCAGGGAAAGTGAGAACCAAATGAAGCCTAACACATAAATCAAAAGAGGACCAGAACTGTCATTTGCCTGTGGTGAAACAATAAGCATTTTTCTCTGTTCATCTGTCTTTGTTAATAGGCAGTGAATTTTGGAGTAATAATACTAGAGACATCACGTGTGACTTCATGGGAAATAATCAGCCTGCTGTCGGCAGCAGGTTTCACCTTCCTCTAGCAATATGCAGGGTATGAAAATATATATGTTGCCAGCAGCCGTAGGATATGGCTCTTCCTTGTCATCCTCTGGTTTCTGAGACAGTAAAATTCTGCTCCTACAGCTTGTCAGCAGGAATAGTCATGCTCACTTTGAGTGCCACATTTCCCAGGAGGAATGTGACTTTTTTTTGCATTAGTAGTTTTTGCTATAAGAAGGATCACCTTGTTCCTCCAGATGTGTCAATAAACATTTCTGCCTTCAGACCGTGGACTGCTGCAGCCCAACTCTAGTGCAACAGTAAAAGCTGCAGCTCACAGAATCACAGAATGGTCGAAGTTGAAAGGCACCGCTGGAGGTTGCCTTGTCCAACCCCCCTGCTTAAGTAGAGAGCAGCTTCCCAGGACCGTAATCCATAAACAGTACGGTGTGAACCCAGAACATCCCCACTCTTTACAAAGGTCCCCAACCATAAGCCTGAGTCTCTGCATGAGGCTTGCAGACAACTTGCTTGCTAGTAAACAAGAGTAGGACAAATATGGTGAGAGACTTTTAACTCGAGATGCTCATTAAAAAAGCTGTTATATGAAAATGGCTAATTTAATGCTTCCTGTTGTCTTACTATTTCTCTTTAGATAGCCAGTGGCCTGCTGGTCACTTTGAGGCTTAAACAAAGTTATGCACTGAATTCCAAGTTCAGACATCTCCATGACTGTTTTAAATATTCACAAATCTTGAGCAGTTATTGCTCCTGCAGATGCCCTGTTTTACCACTACCACTGTAATTTCAGGCTTCTAGATAAAGATTTGGTTGCCTTTCATGAGGGACTTGCA
>Ga0181612_127250_pt1 | contig 21120 bp, 9 predicted proteins | sample HoacroProtozoa21_FD_119630 | JGI IMG/M metagenome (GOLD analysis project Ga0181612, IMG submission 119630) | Hoatzin crop microbial communities from Cojedes, Venezuel. Combined Assembly of Gp0051906, Gp0051904, Gp0051908
CATAACTCCCTGTTTTCCCCCCTGCGTTGCCACCCCCGTTCCCTTATGGTCAAAGTGATGACATGCAAAACCGCGTTTCATCTTTTAAGAATACCTTACGGGTCGTATTCCCTCGGATTTCAGTTTGATCCGCTCGATCGAAAAAAAATGTTTTGCTTGCTTGGGGGGTCGTGGGGGAATTGTTTTCTACGCTATTAACTTCGTGTTATGTTAGTTCCATACAGGCTGTTTGGGCGTTGTGCAAATAATACAGGGGTAACCAGTTTCTTCGAATGGGAGTGTGAGCCTCGGCAGCAATAAGTAAAAACTTGTTGGTTTAATATCAAGGTCTTTTTCTGTAACCGAAAATAAGGAAGTTTCCTTCTCCCTTGCTTTTTGTTGGAGTCCTTAAGATTTGTAGAGTAATCTCTTTCCAGAACCCTCATTCTTCATTCTTTATTTTCTTTATCTCTATAAATTTGTGTATATATTTATAATTCTTCCTGTATACCTCGGATTTTTAGACAGTACATGATATACGTCAGAATAAGCATTTTATATTGGCAAATGTGAAACACCTTTATGAATTGTATTTTTGTTCTTTCATCATTCAAGTGGTATTTCTGAGCCAGAGAATAAGTCAACCCAGGTGTATCCTGTGGCTATTTTTAATGCTTTATGTAGGCATTTCTCATGCCAAAAATAGACACTAGTGTCTCTTTTTTGCATTTGTTCTGATGTTCAAATAATGTTTCAGTTTATGTCAAATACTTTCATTTAATCTGAAGATATATTTTTCTCAATTTTTTTATCAAAAGTTATTAGTATTGTCTCTAATTCCTGGTAATTTGGCAGCACTGCAATGAAGTAGCTCGAGTGCACACTTTGTAGTGCGATTGACTTAGTGACAGTGCTCTGTCTTCATCTGTTCTTGTTTTTCTTTTTTTCTTTTTTTTTTTTTTAACCCCTCTTTTCGGGTCTGAGCATGTTCTAAATGCGACTAAACAGAGCTGTCTACATCTGCAAAGACAGAGACACGCTGCCTGCTTGTACATACTGCAAAATTCTAATAGTTTTGTGCTATCTGTTAAATTCAGTGTCCTTTTTGCATTGTGTCACAAAACAGTTGTGCGGTGAGGGGAGCTGGCTGCCTGCCAGCCATCGACTGTGAAATCCCGGGTACCTGAGAGCTTATCAGTTCTTTTGCTTTGTAAAAGAAAAAGTGATGAAAATGTTGGTAAACTGCCATGAAGGTTTAAGGCTGCTGGAATAAGGAGCCGTGTAATCAGATTGGAAAATGGAGCTTGAGGTTCTCCGCATGGGAAGCAGCCGCCTGTGGACCTACCGAGATGCTGCACGAGTGCCCGAGCTGACCACTTTGTTAGCAAATCAGCTTGTTTGCTGCAGCAGCAGGGTGGAACAGGCTAGTCCTTGTGATGGTATGTAACACGAGCAATATCTCTTGCTTGGTGCAATGTAATCAGCTTGCAATTAGCTCACTCTACATTAACCTTCTTGATATTTTTCCCTTTTGTGAGACTGTGCACTTTAAACAATTAACTATAGAAAGTAATCCTTCAAGCAAATCAAAGCAATCCGTTAATTTTATCACCCTGCTGAAAAAGTATCAGGTGGTCAACTGGTCTTCATCAGCTGCTGGAAATTCTCAGGCTCACTGTAGCGTGGAGAGGTTCTTTAACCCATTCACATTTAGAAAAATGTCAAGATTTTATATTTCTCATGTAACATAAAGCTGCATCGTGAAGCTGCAATTGGAATTTGTTTTAATGAAAAGCCTTGGGAGAGCCCTTTCCTATACAGACAGCTTTTACGCTTCTGTTTGTTTAGGCATTTCCATACACTACCTCTCAGAAAGCTTTGATGACACAGCCACTTGTACTGATAATTCCACTGCTTCACCTCCAGTGAACCTGACTCACTAAGGTTGGAGAGAACAAGGCTATCGTTGCTGATCTTGTGCATTGCGTTTTAATCCTCTGAAATAAAAACCAGATAATGGGAAAATTTGTGTGGTAGGCAAACTTCCTTCTAGGTAGGAGAGTAAAAGTTTTCATGCCATTTGTGGAAATGTGGAAGCTTGAAGTTTAGCTAAGGAAAATGAAACTTCATTCAAATTAAGAGTGCAGAACACGATCTGCCTTGCTGCTGTTTGAATGGCTCACCCACCCAAAAGTTCCTTTGTCTATTTGATAGTTTGGGGTTTTATTACAGGCTTGAATTTTCCAGAGTCATCCTGTGAAACGTGATTATTTATACCCTGGTAATACAGTAGAATAGGAATATGCCTGTTATTTCATGTAAAAGTTTGCTTCTATTTAAATAATTGTTTGACATGCCTTGCTAATTTCTAAATTTAAATCACTCAACAGTTATGCTCATATGAATAAGACCAGTGAAATTAGTGACAAAAATGTTTACGAATAATAATGCTGTGCATGAGCCTTATTCATATTACATTCATTATATGAAAATAAATACCATGGGTGATTTAAGGCTGTATTGAACAAAGTGATCCGAAACTTCTGTCCAGATGTTTTGTTTAGAAGACATTGGAAATAGTTAGCAGCTAAATAGTTGCCGCCCCCCACAAAAAGTCTTTTCAGTCATTTCATTGAATTCCAGTAGATCAGAGCAATAAACTGAATTCATATGTGATCCGCTTCTACCAATGATACCTGTGAAAGCAGTATTGACTGGCTGTCTTAAAGTCATCTTTTATCTCTCTGTAGAATGTGAGCATGTTTTGGAAATACAAAGCCATATCCTACTAATCACACTACATTTATAATATTTTAATGTTAGCTTTGGCTTAGTTTTAATATGTGTAAAAATTCTGGAATTTATGTGCACATCTATTTTCTGTGTGCCCCAATTTAAAAAAAGATGCAAAAAAAAAAAAAAAAAAACCTGCATACATCTTATGCTGCAAAGATCTACTTTATATTCTTTTAGAGGACAAACTCCATTAGATATGCACTTACTGTACATTGGATTGTAAATCTTACAATTTAATGGTAATTCAGTGAGCAGTTATTGCTTCTGTGGCCTTTTTTCTTTCTTTTTTGTCCCATCTCACTTGTGAAATAGGGTTACCCTTTACAAGTGTCACATCCATAGATTCATCTTTTGTACTCTATAGTTGTTCCTAGTGCATCATTCTAAGTGAAAAGAAAAATAGGAAGCCAAAGCTACAGGAGGGGCACTGGGGGAAGGGGTCTATACATAGAAATACAGCATATAGCAGCAGAAAGACCAAGGCAGTTTAACATCAATCTAACAGATTAAAATTTTGCTGTAAAGGTACATTTTCTTTAACCTCATTCTCATTCGTTTTTCCATACCACTGTAGCTGGCGTTTGAATTCCCAGGAAGCAGAAATGGTGTCTTCGTGATATGAGCCTTTTTGCCTTGCTTACACTGTTAATACTCTTATCCCTTTTCTGATATGAAATACTTTTTGTAGAAACAATATACACATTTGTAAAGAAATTATTAAAGGATTCTCCTTTTGAAGATAATGAGTTCTCTTCAGGAACTGCAGGTTACGTGGAACACAAATGAGCTCTAAGTGGAGGGATTTAAAGTCCTGCTACAGCATTTAATTTCTTGAGGAAAGGAGTTCAGTTCAAGGTTAGCCTGTTATTGTGTCACTGGCAACTACTTCTCTCATTCCTGTTCTTCTTCCAGCAGTACCACACAAAAGGCAGTCATTTTTATTTAATACGTAGGGAGGTATTAATCACTGCAGTGTTTTCTCGCAAAAATTTGTCTTATCAAATTCATTGTTTCACCACTCATGACAATAATAGGTGTTTAATTACTCAATAAGAGCAGTTTATAGATTCCATTTTTCCTGTTTGCTGGACAAATGGTATTGATTTTGTACTTTGATGCAACATGAAACTGTATTAAACGCAATTAGAATTCTAAGGCTGGCAATGTGTATCAGTTATGGTAACTGAGCTCCTTGCTAAAGAAACAGCATCTTCCAAATTTTCACTACATTTAAATTCCCAGGAGGAGAAAAGACCTTTAAGGACGTGCCTTTTATTACTCGAGTTCTTGGTGTGTTTTTTTCTTGTTTTTCACTAGCATTTATGATTGTTACAAATTTTGTCTTTTCAAGACATAGTTTATGCAATATTTTTTTTTATAATAATCCCTTTACAGTGGTAAATAAGTTGTGCAAATTCCAACTTCCTCAACAATTTTACCAGTCTTGTCCTACCTTCATGCCACACTTACTCACGAACAAGATTTCTTGTGTAAAAAATAAAAATTATGTCATACCCCAAGCTTGAGTTTGGACAGCAACATATTTATGAGACTAGGGAAGACAGCAGACTTCTTATTCTGTTTTTCCTACAGATTTCAGTTTTCCTCAAAGGGTGACTATTAAGCCAAATGTAGGTTTTTCTTTCTTTTTTTCTTTCCTTTTTTTATTTTTAGTGTTGTTTACTATTCTACTGTCATTCATGGCCTGTTATTGATATATCAATACCTGCATAGGCTTGAGCCCTTTCTTCAGGTAGGATTTTAGCTGATTTGCAAAAGTTGCACTCCGAAAATAGTTGTTCTATACTTCCTTTGGGGGTCAGTACATTTTTAATTACCATTCTTTTCTGCTACTGGTGCTTTTATAACAATTTCCAACTGGGAGTGTTTAATGTTTTCTTATTTTGTATTTGTTTTTGTTTCCAAAGAGTCAGAATTAAAAAGCATGAACTGAAGGTGAGCATACTCAAGTATCTGTATCTGAATCAAGAAAAGAAGAATGATTCCTGTCAATGTGCACTCAACTGTACAAACTTGTTTAAGTAACCAAATCTTTATGATATTTTGTTGCTTGTTGGTTTCAAGATACTAGGCAAATAAATTAGATGAAATCCTTAGTGTACAACTCCTGCTTTTTCTTCTTATGAGTTTTATTTCTAGGTTCTGCTTGGAGCCTATGTTTTTCCTAATTTAGCTCAGTTTGGATAATTCTTGAAAATACAGACAGAATTTATGAAAAGTATACCTTGATTCAACAATATTTTCGTAGAAAACATGTCACAGATAGAGATACCTGTGTTATATTTTCCTGCATCTAAATGCTTTCAAAGTACCATTCAAATAGAGACGGAAAATGCAAGTATTTGAAATCTCCTTTGAATTGCATATGTAGGTGTGGTGTGTGCTTGCTGGGGAGCGTAGTTACAAGAAGAAACCTCCATTGTTTAATCACCCATTTTTAAAGCAAGCAGTATTTTGCCCCCTTCTTTGGGAACCTGTTCATATTGCGTAATTTCATAATATGCATATTAACATACTTACATTCATGTGTTTGGTATAGTTTTTTCAAATATTTTACAGAGTATTCCCCAAACTCTGAAAATCTCTGGTTCTTTATTTAAGCTTGCTTTGAGAGCTTCAGTGGGACTATTCATGCTTAAACTTAAGGACATGCTTAAGCGCATTGCTGGGTCAAACTTTATACTGGGTGGGGTTTCTTGTTTCTCCTTTCAGACCAATGATTTATTTCCTATGTGTTCTGAATACCTTGGGCACCAATGGCTGATGCCGTTGTTTGTGTTCTAGGCAGTAGGTGAGGTGTTCTTCGCTTTATGAAAATCAATGCAATTTTCAATTACACGAACAGCAGGTAAGACATTAAAATTAAAAGGATGTAGGGCGCACATTCTAATCTGTGGTGATGTCTCAGCTATCCAGATGTTATGGGAAAATTGAATAAATGTAAGTGGGATTCTGAATAATTGAATATATTGTTCTTATTTATTTGGATTACTGTAGCACTTAGAGGTCTCAACCAAGATGGTGACCTTGTTGTGCTGGTATTGTAAAAACATGTAGTGAGAGACTGTTCTGCGTCAGAGAGGTTACATTCTAAATAGCTGAGACGAACAAAGGTTAATAGGGACACAAAGAGGCGCTGAAATGTGAAGAGACTTGCCCAAGGTCATATAGCAGGTCAGTAGCAGAGCCACGAGTTAAGCCTACATCTCCGGACTCCTATTGCAATGTCCTATACACTAGATTGCCTCCCCCATGATTAAACTATCTGCCTTTAATAGCTATTGAGAGAAGTAATTGTCTTTGATTTAGCAGGAAATTTTGGAAAGTGACATTTGACTCCATTTCTACTTGGTTCTTGCATGTCGTAGAAAATATAGGGATATATTTTGATAACATGGGAAAGAACATTAAAGCATGACTCTTACTTTGCTCTGCTTATTGCAAATTTAGTAAATACTTTCTGAGAGGTGGACGCTATTTCACAGAACGTTAGCCTCAACTGCTGGTGTTTCTTGCATGTTTGGTTTTCAGGTGTAGCATACAAAATCAGAGGTAGGGCTGACCACCTTGATTGGCTCTCAGGCAATAACATTTTAATTACTTCGGCCAAGCCATCCTGAAGCCTGTATCCTCCTTATGACAGTTCACTTCAGAAGCTACACTGCTTCATTTCAGTAACTTTATTACCATTTGGCTCAGAGATTGCTATTTCGCCTTGGCCACAGATTTCATCAGTTGCCCGGTTCACCTTTGTCCACACTATACTTGTGAAATGACCTGCTCCTTTAGTGCTTGTCAATAGTAAATTGCTGCATCCTCAGTGTCCAGGCTGAAGCACGGTAAAGAACACAACTCTTTATGAAATTACTGGATTTTACACTTAATTTTTTTGGATTAAACCTGAATGTGAAAAGTCTTAATTGCCATTTAATACCACGTAATTAAAGCACTGACCAGGTCAACTATATAAAGCGCATCAGTTTGAACTGCCACCTGATTAATAGGCTTGGTGATATAAAAAGTTCAGCACAAAAACGTGCTCTGCCAGGGTCACTGCTTTAATAGCTGTGGAAAGTGCAGTTTTTTGCTGTAATTCTGTTCTAACAATTGGATCAAAATAATAATTTGTGAGGTGTTCATGGTTGGCTTCTCCAGCATGACGTCAGGTGAATTGTTTGATTTTGATGTCAGTTAAATTGATTTTGTGGGATATATTGATGAGCAAACCGATTTGCCTCATCTTTTCTTAATTTCATTTACGTTCTCCAAAGTGAACCACCAAGTACAATTTTTTTCCAGCTTTCTCTTCCAGATGAGAGTTCAGTTTAGGGAAGGATAGAAGAGATAATGTGCATCAGTTGCGTGTCTATATTTACATCTGTTTACATACATACAACCATCAATTTCCTATAGCTCGGTGCTGTATGTACTTAGATGTGTGTTTGCCTGTGAGTGTGTGTTTGGGTGTGTGTGCACAGTTATACTGAATAGTTGCCTTAATAGCTGTGTTTTTATATCCCTGTGTGTGTATATCTATCTATCTATGTATCTCTCCCCATATTGTATTCTGTTATGAATGCTTTTCCTGTGCTATGTTTAGCCCCAGAGACTCTGGTCTGCACGATCATTTGAAAATTGTGCTGTGTTCACATTTAGTATAGTGGGGTTTTGTTTTGTTTTTTAAACACTTAACAGTTTATTGATAGGGCCTGGGCAAACTGCTGCACCTTCGGAGGACTCGATTAGCTTTTGCCAGGCTCTGTGTGCATGCAGCAGGCAGCTCATGCATTAGCAATTGCAGGATGGGAGCCATAATGATTTTCACCTACTGACGGCTCCGTGAGCATTAATTTTGACAACACCTTACAAAGTAGGTAAGCATGGTTATCCCCACTTTATTACCGAGGTCTCAAGAGGAAGAATTAAAGCCTCTGTCCTACTGATAAGTGTGCATGTGCTTAGCTCTTAAACATGTAGGCAGACCTGTGTATTTGAGTGGCAGAGCCTTCTTCAGCAAAGTTAAGGACATATGTTTTGAGCAAATTTTCTAAGTGAGCAGATTTCCATGTCTGAGCTGGGGTTTGGGTCTGCAATACTTAGTTGTGGCTTTGCTCTTCATACTTCAGCACCACTTCCAAATAAACTTACAAATAATGGTTTTTATTATTTACTACAATGATTACTTAATGTATAATAGCAAAGGTGTCAGCTGTCGTATTTCCAGTGAAGACTGCTGACAGTTGTTATTTGTTGTGAATTCACTTAGTTTTGATGTCAGTGTGGATCAGGTGTTTCATTTCGCTTTTTTTGTTATTGTTTTTGAATGCAAATTTTACTTTCACCTATGCTCTGTATAGTTACAGCACACAAGGTCCTTAGCTGAGATTTGGGTCTCTCTGTACTGGATGCCCCAGTTCTCTGTAAGAGCACGTGTGAAGAGGATGCAGTTAAAGGCAACAGAGATGAAGTCGGGAGAAACTGTTCTCTTGACTTTTATTACAACCTTGTTTGAAAGCCATGGCTGCAACAGCTCGCCCAGCTGTGAAAGCGGCTGATGTGCTTTTCCTCCAGCCTGGCTGGAGGTGAACCCCCCAGCCCCCTATGCAAGCCAAAATTTCCTTGGGGGCACTTCTTGGCAGAGCAGCTCTTGGGCTCCCTCACTGCCTCCTCCTGCAGTACTCTCTTGGGCACTAGGTGCGGGCTCTGGGGGCTGTGTGTGGGTGTTGGGGGAGCTGGGATTCGTTTCATCCCATCCTCCAGCCTGAGCCGCAGGAGTTGGTTTGCGTCCAGCTCTACAAATGGAGTGCTGCATGGGTAGCGCAGGACCATATTGCAAATAGTGCCATGTAGGGCTGGCACAGTTGCTACTGAGCCCCTGTTCCTTTCTCTCCGGATGCTTGTAAAGCTCTCCTTTAATTTGACAGTTGCAGAGTGCACATTTTAAATAATAAATGGGAAATCTGACTTCCACTCTGTTTTTTTGGCATTTGCTCATGATCTGCTTCTGTTAAGGATGAATATCTCCTGCTAGATGAGAACAAACAAGCTGATGTATGTTCACAGGCTCTGAGATAGTCTTCAAGGCAGTTACAGGTTGTTTTATCAACAATATGCCTTTCAGTTTTACTCTTAAAACAGGACCAACACAGCAATAAATTGAAACTTCAATTGTTGGAGTATTTCAGGTTCTGATAAATAGACACAGCAAGTCTAGCTATTTTTTAATATTCCTACTATGATGAAATAAGTTTAGCTGAATGATTCTGGAGAGATGAACAATTTCAGCATACTGAGCAAGGAAAAGGGAACTTTGCAATGATAAGTGATTCACTGATTAAACTATAGAAATTATGCCTCAGGCTGTGCTGTAGTTCGAACTTCCTATAAAACTGTGTTCTTTTAACAGAGCTGATAGATACAAGGCAATATCAAAATATCAGTCATTCAAATTTAAGCATTCATAAACACATTTCTGAAAGTGTTGCTCTGTTCTGCAGGTGGAAAACTAGAGGCTGAGTAAAGTTACTTGAGAGGCACAGAGATCTAGCGGACAGTGACTCTTGTGGCAGTCAGATGGGATTACTGAAGCTCCAAGGTTAACTTGTAAAAGGGTTAAATATTGAAAAGGTAGTGGGACCAAAAAGAAAAGTTTTATTAGTGTATTTGAAATTGTTTTCAGTCAGTAGCAGATTGATGACAATAGCACCAGCTTTCTTTTTTCAACTGGATCTAGGTTTACGAAGCATTTTCTTATCCTCTGGTGGAATCTGTTGGAAGTCTGTCCACAGAACTCCAGAATATCATGGCTGAAAAACCTGGACCACAAAAATTGGTGTGATGATAAAAAGAACCCATTGTTTTCCGAGTCCCTTGTTCCAAGATTTAGTTTGACAAGTTGAAAACAGCCCTCCTGTGATACATCACAGAACTCTGAAAAATGAGAGCTCAAGTTCTCTCTCTTTAAATGTGCTGGTTCATTACTCTTAGAGATTTAAAAAACTAGCCGCTAGCTTAAAATTGCTCACTAACTCATAGAGAACACTTTTGGTAGGAGCATATGTGTGAAAATGCTCTGTAGAACCTTCCCCTCTCTATACAAACAGAACTAAATAAACAGCAGCAGGGTGGGTTTTGTTTTTGTTTTTTCATGTTCTGGAAAACTCTCCCGTGGACAGACTAACTATATGACATTTTAGCCTGTTCTGAGAAGGCGAAGGTCAGTAACTGGAAAAAAAAAAAGAGAGTTATGGTAAAGGTTGATACCAAATCTAAATAAATATTTGAATGCTCTGTAACAATTACAGCCTGTCGAATTTTTTGATGTATAAACCTGTTCCATACAAAGGAAGGTGCTGAGTGCAAATGTATTTCCACTGAGTGAAGTGAGTACATCTTAATTCTGATACCTGCTTGACACAGTTAAAAAAAAAAAAAAAAAAGAAGAAAGAGTTTGATGAACAAAACATAGAATTGTTCAGTTCTATTAAGAAATGTCACCGTTTATCTAACTAAAACCATTAAGCCATAACCTGTATCTTTTCTTTCACCTTGGTGTATGTCTAGGGTAAAGGTTCAAACCAATCCTTTTCATGTACATAATCATGGGCTACAATTAATTACAATCTAGCTCTTTTTAAAAAGAATCCATTAAGAAATCATACGAGATGAACAACCACTAAAGTAGAAAATCTGATGCATTAAGAGTTACAGGCTTGCCATGTAAAGTTTGTGTAGCATTTAACAACACTTAGAAGAACATTAAGAGTAACTTATGTGTTACGGCATTATTCACAGAAATGAAAATTAATGGAAAAATATAACATACAACTAAATGAAGCCATGTCCTTCTCTAGTAGGAGAGAAAATTGATTGTCACTGTGCAGCAGGAAAGCCTTTGCATGATCTTTTGACAAAATGGAGGATGTTAGAGTGATTTACTAACTAGAAAGTGACCACACAATACAGCAAACCACTTGTTAATGTGGAAAAATTGTTTGTCTTACATTAAAAGAATACAAAATAAACAGAAGAAAAGTTGTTTGCAGTCCTGGAGGGAGATAAACTGGGTCTAAATAAGTTACCTGAGTTCTTGCATATCATTGCAGCTACCACAAAGCAGCCCGAGTAGGCTGCTTGCTAAAGCATTGGGTAGTTGAGGCTCATCAGCCATTTCAGGTACCTAAACAGTGGGTGCACTGACCAGGAATCTGGTATCTGGAGGACCTATGTGAGGTAGGAACATATCTCTTAAATAAAAAAATATGTTTGCTAACATAATGACCGTAACAAGCAACACGCGAGCTTAGACTGAAGACCTGCCTAACACTCCGTCTCTTGGCAGAGGTCAGTAGTGGGTGGCAGAGGAAAGCGTGAGGTGACAGAGGTGTGGAGCTACGCTGGAGCTGCAGGCGCGGTGGCAGAAGGAGCCTGTGCCCACCCCGCCGTTGGCACTGTGGGGCTGGACCCCGATGCTCAGCAGGGAGCTTGCCTTCCAGAGGGATGTAACACTGCTTGCACTGTGTAAAGCTATTGGATGAGAAATCAGAAAGTTTTAACTGATTCCCATGTAATGTCTAGCCATTGAAGCAGATTTAGGGAGGGCTTTTTTTATACAGCGGACAATTGTTAGTTATTAGCTGGAAATATGCTAATGAATCTAATAGGAATAGAATAAGAAAGGATTTCATAGAAATTGCTCAAACTATCGCACTTAATAGGCAGTGATAATCCTTCTGTAGTTTTTTTAATCACTCTGTCAACTTATAGAGAAGTAATATTTTTCCCCTGTCAAATTTCATAGATCGGAAATGTCTTAAAATTGTAATTTCCAGTAAATTTGTGTAGTTTTTCATAGGAATAAGTATGCTGCTGAGGGTACTGAAGTAGAATGTTTTTAAAAGGAAATAATTATAAAAGTAGAACCTTCCAAGACACAGTCTTCATGGATTCACTTGTGGTACCTCCAAAAAAGTTCTGCCAGAAAGAAATGTGGTATTTAAGACAGAGATAAGAGAATGGTAGACTTTATTATCTGAAAATTTTTTTGTTGTTGATGGGCTCACAAAGTGCAGCTGGTGTGGTGGAAGGAGATAGAGCTGCTGTATCCTAGCAATATTTAATGACAGTTAGGAGGGGCTGAGGAACTAGGCAAAGGTTTTGCAGTGGTTGTCCTTGGTCTGAAATGTCCCATGGGCCTGCTCATGGGACACTTGACAGGGAACCAGATCCTGGGGTTATGTTTCTGGTGCTGCAGGAGAGGGGCTGTGGGACACTGTGGTTGTCTGTGTCTTCTGGACGTTCACCTCTGCATCGTCCTCGCTCTGTCAGACTCCTCTACACCTTTTACTGTGTGGTGATGGTAGTGATTGTGGTCAGCTTCTGGAGGCAGGGGAGTGGTAAATGCAGTTTTATTACGTTTATCAGAGTTTTACCTCAGCTAAGTCAATTGTAGTTGGACAGAGAACTGGAAAAAATATGCGACTAGGGGAAACTACCATCAGTTTAAATTGCTTTTGCATTGTTTGCAGGATAGCTTTTCAGTAGCAATCTTTGTGTTGCTTATAGACTAAAAGCCTCATTCAAGAAAGCCATGTTTAGGTAAGAAACTTAAAAAAGTTCCAACTTCTTTGAGTTGAGATGCTCCCGTAGATGAAGTCTAGCCATGTTAATAATTCTTTTTTGACATCCCTGGTGTAGAGTACTTTGTGAAGATTTTTTTAGTGAAAACCCTTTTTCTTGCCTTTTTTCTTTTTTTTTACTTATTAGACTAGGTCCTGTGGTCACAAAAAGCACACGAATTTTTAGCACTGCCAACCTTCCTTCCTTTAGGTAAATGCATCAGGTTATGTGAAATCTCCCTTCTTAAAATAAAAGTATTTGTGTCATTTGTGAAGTCCAATGATTCAAAAGTCATCAGAACATGAAATAATAAACTTGCGTGTAAAATTACTAATGAGAAACAAAACATTTTCTGTAGCACTTAGATGTGTTATGGAAATGTTGAAGAATATTCTCTAATATGTTGCTGTGCCTTACATTTCTAGGTACACTGCAATCACTAAATCCTGGGAACTGGCTCCAAATATGTCAAAATTAGGAACCCCTTTGCATAACAGTCATGTTCAACTCTTCTTACAAGTTGGTAACTAGAGTATTTGGCCTTACTCTCCCTCTGTTGATTAGAAAATGCTATTTTTTTGACAATTACAGAAATATTAAAGCAGATCAAGCAGTTATTTTGACGAACAGCTTGAAACATTCTTGCCTAAATTCCACAAATAAAAAAGCCAACTAAATAATCACCCTCAGCAAATTTTCACAAGGACTTCAGTCAACCTTTATAAAGGATAATTACACTGGTGTTTTAACATGGGGCAAAGGAAATGATAAAATTAGGGCATAAGAGACATTATTCCTATTTTGAGAAGGTAGTAGGATAATTGGTAAGGGATTTTTATTGCCTTTTTATTATACAGAGGGGTTTTTTTGACTTTCACATGGTTGGATATTTTTTTTTAAGGCTCTTAAGCCTTGTGTTTAGTGGCATGAATCTGGGCAGAATGGGTAAGAAACTGAGTTCAGTGAGATCTCCCAATGTACTAATGGTACATTTTTGGAGTTGTGGATGTTTGTGTGTGTTTTAACTTTACAGCTTCCGTCACCTTCCCCCTCACGGACTCTCTCCCTGTGCCTTGTGTCTGGTGGATGAAGAAGCGTCCGTTTAAATGCTGCCAGCACTTTACCAGTTACTACATTAAAATAAGGACTGTGAACGGTTGGCTGGGGAAGGTCCATTGCTAGCTGGTGCCTTTTGGGGCACTGGAGAGAAATACTGGGTTACAGGGCTCTTACGATGTGCCTGGATCAGAATCAGCCCATGAATCACATGGGCTAAATTGTCTACACAAAATATGTTGCCCCGTACTGTCTACATAATGTCATGTAGTAGAAGTAAAATTACATTTGACATTTCACCCTTTCTTCTTCTTTGTTATGTCTGTAAATCAGGGCAAAACTAAATTTTTCAGTTTTGTAATGGCTTAATTTTACTGTTTCTATTAAGTAAAATTCCAGAATTAAAACGGCGATACTGCAAACATCTCACAGTCCGGAACTTCTTTCCCAGCGTTGCTGTAATACTGCTGTTCTGTACTATGCCATCCCTTTATGAGATCTAAAGATTGGGTTGCAGCTGCAAGGGCAAGCATCCCTATAGTTGGTACAGAGCTGGCATTTTAAAACAAAGTAACAAACATTGATTACATTTATTTGGCAGTTTTGATTTTTTCAAAAGAAAGGTTCTCTTTTTTTTTTTTAAATTTGATTGCTTTCAATGGGTTTTGTTTTCTTGGCTTTCCTGTAGTTTTTGCAAACAGAGGTGAAGAAGGAAATTAACTTCCAGATTCAGTGTCTGTCCTGGTAATAATGTAAACCTGTGTTCTGAAGGAGAGTTTCACTGTTAGGGAATAACTGTGTAAACAATAAATACACAAGCAAGGGATTAACTCTGTGGGACATTTAGCTATTGCTGTATCGTCTTGGCCAAAGTATGTTTAAAAAATAAAAACAGAAAAAAGGTATTTTTTATTTAATCTTGCTTGCACTTATCCAGGCCCACTGTGATTAGTTTGAAATACTTAGAAATGATTTTGAAAGTAATCATTCCATGCAAAATACAGGCATAAATCCATAGTTTTGTTTTGTTTTTTTTTCAGGATTTGTTTGACAGAATTTCACCTAACACTCTATCCAAACCAGCAAGCTTCACTTAGTTTCAGCCCCAAATTACATCGTTCGACCCCAGTAGAAGTTTCCTCAATTTCAACAAATCGTGCCCGAGTTTTTGTGACAGTGGATAGATGAGGTGAGCTGATGAGGGTCTGGGAGGCATTGCAATCAGAGTGGCAGGTGAGGCAGCTCTCAGTGAATGGATTTGAAGGACTAAACATGAGGGTTTAGAAACCGAGGAGTTGCCATAGTGGATTACAGCCAAAGTCTGTCATGAAAATATCTCAAGCTTGTCAGTAGCTATCAGAAAAAAACATTAGAGAAAGCTGTATGAAGATCGTAGTAGCACTCAAAAACAAGCTGAGTGAGAAGAATTGTATCAATTAAGTCTAGATCTATTTTACAAAATCTGTGTTTCCTTAAGTTTTCTCTTGGTAATTTTAATCCAAGGCTGTTTATCTTGGTATAATTGAATTGCACACATCATCAGACTGGTATGAGCTTGCTTTTTTTTTTTTTCCCCCCAGCTGTGGATTAATGCAGTTAGACAATGCGTTCCCTGTGAACTATGAGTTATCAGCCAGAAGATACTGAGACTAAGATGAAGAGCAAGGACTATTTTTATTGTAATCAAACAGCTTAACAGATTTTGGTATATTTGTTTTGGGTTAGCTATAGTGGCAGGATAAAATTGTAGGGAAAGCTGAACCTGCCTGTACTAAAATTTGCTCTCAATATGGATGCTCTTACAAGGACTGGATAGCTGCAGAGGACTCACTTATGTGTTACAAATATGTATGATTCATTTCAATTGGTCTTTTAAGTTTTTAAAATTATATTTCTCCTCTTGCTGCACTGTTTTTGCCAGTGTAAAGATCATAGGTTTTATTTGATTATATTTTGGTAATCTGTTAAATGAGACTGGGTCACCTTGCACCATGCAACATTTCACTTCACTGCTAAAACTTAATGCCATCTTTTTATCTTTCACTGAGTGGATGTCAGAGGACATAGCATTAATATAAGACAGGCATCTCTAATATTTCATGAATGGCCTTTAAAAAAACCTCAAAAAACAAACCTACGAATTAAAAATTGACACTAGGCTAGTGAATTTAGTCACCTTTCTCAAATGTTGAATGGTTTTCCATTTATGTATCTCATCTATTACAAGACCTGTTCTTTGGCAGGCAAGGCTATTAGAAAGCACAGGTGGCTTCTCAGAGTTGAATATATTGTTTTTCTCTTGGGGTGGGGGGATGGAGAGATTTCCATGATTAAGTGGTCAAGAACTGAAGATAACACCCCAAAATAAGGCTGGTAGCTTTTCAGTGGGCTAGAGTTCACTATTGGAAACTGGGAGGCCTGACATTTTGTGCTTCTTTGTAATTTTTTATTTACCTCACTTTCTGTGCCTTAAAAAATTAGTCTATACTTTCCAGCTCTCAGGTAGGTTAAATCAAGATCTTATAAAGTGTTTTAAAAAAGTGCATACTATTAGTAAATTACAGGGCCTTTGCCTCCATTTTTTATATTTGGCATTTATCAAATGTACTATTCCAAAATCATGTGGCAATATATACAGATGTGGATAGCTATGTGTACATTTATATTTTTTTTTATCTTATGTGTCTACAAATTTATTTTGAGACGTCAGAATGTTGGGTTAGATACATCGTTTTGTAGCAATATTCCTGCATGCTATTTTTTATATATGGTAGAAGATATCTAATGCTTACTGCTAAAACATGCAAGGATGATGTATTTTTTTTGCATTTTTTGATACTTAAGGGTAGGAGAGCTCTAGTTAAACTTATGAGCATTAGAAATTTCAAAGTCTAATCCTTCATTGGACTAATTGTGCTGTTACAGTAAAGCATGAGAGAGGGAGAGGGATGGCTATGGCAGCGTGCAGGACTTATCCACGAGCTGAAATACTCATGAAGTAGTCTGGATGATGTAGTGAGAAGATGTATTCCTGTTTCAACTCTGAACATTCATGTCCAAAACTAGATTAAGCTACTAGTGAAACCTGGTATCTAATTTATAAGTAGTAGTTTCGGCAAATGAGAGTGGAAGAGACCTCTAATATCAGCAGTCCAGTCATCTGTTATTGCAGATACTGTGTTGTATAATCACTTTTTCCCTAAATTTGTTGAGTTCCTAAGTTTATGGAGCTCCTTGCTTAGCATTGATTATCTCCACAAAATTGGTATTTTATTGGGCAGAAATCAGTGTTAATAAGTTCACCTATATTAGCATAGTAGAATTTTAGAAATTACGTGCTAGACATACTGCCCAGATAAACAGTTTGGCAGAGTTAATTCATTCCTAGTTTCTAAAATAAGTGTGCAAAGAACTGTCAGCAGTGTCTTCCTTCCGCGCAGTTCTGCTGCCTTTTAAGTACAGAACAAATGCAGATCTGCCTTCAGTGTTGGCAACCCCCCTTGGAACTGGGTGGTTTTAACAGACTCCTCCATTTCTTTATAAAATGTTGGCTAAGATAGGTGGCTTTACAGACGCATTTTCTGAACTGATAGTGACTTTTACCACGACCAAATAACACTGTTAAATTTCCTTAGCCCTTTAGACTCAATAACTGTGTTTTGTTTGTTTTGGTTATTAATGCGGGTTCTTTTTAATTCACATATGCAAATGTAAAAATCTATCACCATATGACAAGATGTAGATTCGTGGCAGTCCCAAGAGGACCTTGGATCCATAAACCAGCAGCTTTATTATGTAATGCTGCATAAATGCTGTATTTTCATCTGTGACAGATATAATCTTGAACCTGTATTTTTCATGTTACATAACTGTTTCAGAACATCATGTGTGAGAGAACGCATCAAAATGGAAATTGCTTCTACAGAGGCAGCAATAAATATTGGTTGGGTATATTGCATTGTTGGGCTCCATGTGTTTTAGGATGTTCTCAATTCTCTTGCCCTAATCAACACTGTAAATACATGCTGCATTTCCTGGTCATCCATTTGTTGGATTAACAATTTGGACCTTGCAGTTTCTACCAGACATTTTGATTCTTTACTGTATATAGTAATGGTTATTTAAGAGCACCCCCTAACAAAATTATTCTAAAACCTCCTGTCTTTTCCAGCTATTCAAAGAAAGGCAAATTATGCAAATACTGTGCATTGTATCTGGGGTTAACTAGTAGCTATTTGAAGATTAGTTAGTTAAAAAGCTGAGAAAAATCTTTACGTTCATACAAAAGTCTGTATCCCTGTGACACAGAAATTTGCCATCTTATTATTTAAATATTGAGAGGGGTTGTGTTTCGTTTTGTTTTGTTTTTAAAAAAGGTACTTACCATATAACCTCCAGCAGAGAATAAAATAATTAATGGTGCATTATTGAAATACATCAATATTTGCAGTGATATATGATGTAAAAAAAAACCAACAAAAACAACAAAAGAAAAAGAGCAAAGGGCAAACATGTCTGAATGTGACAATTTTATGCAGCAGTTTTTAGACAAAGTTGTTGGCATATTGCTTCTGTTGAATATTCCCTTAAAGGATTGTGCTTAAGTCATTTCTCCTTTAAAGTCTTTATAAACATGTAGTTCATGTCCCATTTTTTATCTACTCTCTGCTTTATGCGTTGAGTTAGAATAGAATCAATCATAGTTCCCCACCTTGTCTTTCAAGTGAGCATAGTACTGTGATGGCCACGTATCTTACTTTGTTTAGGGCCCTTTATTGTGTCAGTGATACCACTGTGTTTCCTGTGGAGCCTGAGTACTCTTATGAATGACTTTCCAGCACCAGACGTAGTATATACCAATTTTCTATTATGTAGTTTCCTCTGTGGATCAATATGGATTTTAATTAACATCCTAACAAAATTACAGTTATGCTTAAAGGTCTCTCTCCCATTGTATCTTGCTAGGAACTTGGTCTTCAGCAAGTTCCTTTCGTACTAGACATTGTCAAGAACAGACATAATTGAAATCCCTTTTCATTTATCCTGAGGCAAAGACACTTTTTTTTTCTTTCTTTCCTCTTCAGTAGGTATGCACAGAAGTTTGCTAACTGGGGGGATGGAGCTGCAAGCCTACTATAAACATCAAAGGTGACTTGATACAGAGATTCTTGGAAGAAGTTTCCACCATACTTGGAGTGTCGTGACACTGTTTCATTCAACTGCTTTTCCACATTGCATTACATTAATAACCTCCTTGCAGGTTTCTTGGCAGATGAGGAGAAAGGGAGGCCTTCAGTAGAAAGTTGGATGATGATTTTAAATGAATGAGGATGAAGATGAACTGTTAGCCTTAAAGCTTGTATGAGGTAGTCAGAACATGAAGAGCCGTGAAGTAGGTCAGTACTTTTGTCTTCTTTTCACATCAGTTGTTCTGCAGAATAGCATTTACAAATGTTTAGCTTATATTCACACATAGCACTGATATTTCTGTGTCTCCTCCTTGACTGTGCACTATCCTAGGGTATTTTCTGTTGTTTTATCCCTTCTGTCATGTAGCTTTCGATATCTCTTGTGCTAATAAGCATCTGATAGATCTCACCAGGAGTCTTGGCTTCATCTTTAGTCTTCGTTCATTCTAACAATTCTGCCTGCAGTACATACTGTTCACAGGGTAGATCCTGCATGTTGCTGTTCAGCTGCCAGGCTCTCAAGTAATAAACCCTGCATTTCATTTCTGAATTAGTGTAAATTATGATTTTAGGAGTGTTCTTTCCCTGACAGAAGACAGAATCCAGTGCCACATCTTTGACCATGGCTGAAGAGTGCACAGCAGTCTGGGAAATGAGCTTGCCACTGATGACTCAGTTTCTTAGGATGCTTGCAAAAAATAGGCTTTATTGGACAGTTTCTTCTTGAAGGGGAAAACCTTTATAGTGCTCTGTCTGATTCTTTTGTATGTGATTTAGAAACTTGGCCGTTTAGTCCACAATGCCATTTCTTTCCAAGGTTCTGTAATGGTATGGCTAAAAAAGCAAGTTAGCATTCAACACAATTTCAAATTATATGCAATCAGCCTAACAGTGAATTTTATTACTTAATACAGTTAGACGTTGAGATGTTTTGCACTGTTACTTAGACTTGAGAAGTTGATTCCAGTATTAATCAAAGCCAGAAAGCCCATTTTCTCTGACTGGATTGTGTTTTGATGTTCGGTTGTCTAAATATTGTGTTCTTGTTACTTGCCCAAGGTTCCTTTAGGCAAAAAGGTACATTTGATGCTTCTTATCCTCTCCCTTTCTGAAACTGAAACAGGCTGCCTTATTCCTCCCATGTTATAGTACTCAGCAATCCCAGGATGATCATTTGCATCCTTTAAGGCTTGCAACTAATGTTTCCCACTGGGAACACACAGGTGACACTATATGCAGTGGCAATGGGAAGAAATCCCAAATGTTATTAATATCATATATACAGTATCTCTTAATTTATTTCTATGTATGTTCTCTGGTATCACTTTAAAAATTACCACCCCTTGCCCGCTTTGATTAAAGAAAGTAGTGATGCTGCTGTCTTATAACATGGATTGGAATCTAACTAGGCACCTTTTTCAGTATCTGCATTATTATTGCCTATTAAATCCATTAGACTTGAGGATAAAACTTTTAGATCACTTCATTACTTAGAGCAACTCATACTTTTGCTTATTAAGTTGTCCTTTATCAGATATTACTCTCAGCTGTGCTGTGTCTAGTACAAATACTGCATATACACCATCAGCAGCTTAGATGACGTTTTATTAGGAGCTGCTGTCTCAGCAAAATGAGAATATTAATCTAAAAGAAATGCATTTTTTTTTCCAAGCAATGTAAACAAATCTATCCTACTTAGAGCTGCAGTGTCAATATTTTGTACTGCCTGTGTTGACTTACTCATTGTGGTTTTTGGCATACAGGACAACTCTGAAGATTCTGTTTCTGACCTTTCATTTTAGGCCAGTTCAGGGTACTTCCAGCCCTTATCTTAGATTTTTTTTTTTTTTAGTTGCTGAATAATTTCTATATATACTTAAATGTATATTCTGAAATACCTTAGAAATTTCTGTATATTTAAACCTAGTCCCATGTTGCACTGACATTTCACTTCCTGGTGATACAGGGAGTGGGTACTCCAGCAAGTTTGTTTCATTCTGGACAAAAGCTTTAGCAATTAACATTTGTCCAGTGTTCTAGGGAGTATCAATAACTGCTGAAGCTTTCTGAGCTTTGACCTCAACTTGCAGATCTTCCCCTGATTGCTGAAAAAGAAAAAAAACTGTATCTACCTGGGAAGGAAGGAAGGTTTGTTGAGCAATGTTAGTGAAGGACCGAGGCAGCTTATGACCCGTTTCAGTCAGTGCTGGATTTCTTTCAATACCAAAGTGTCTTAAAGACTTATTGAACGGATACATTTTAGCTTTATTAGTGCTCAGGATATTGGTATGTTTAAATGATACCATTGTAGGAGCATTATGCCAGCAATATTCTCACTCACACACCTGTAGAAAATATAAAGGGTTTCTGACACAAACCCTAACAGAAAGATGAAACATTGATTGACTTGTCAAAGAGTTTCATTAGAAACATTTTGCTTAGGTGTAAATCAGCAGCTGGC
>Ga0181612_134333_pt1 | contig 21115 bp, 18 predicted proteins | sample HoacroProtozoa21_FD_119630 | JGI IMG/M metagenome (GOLD analysis project Ga0181612, IMG submission 119630) | Hoatzin crop microbial communities from Cojedes, Venezuel. Combined Assembly of Gp0051906, Gp0051904, Gp0051908
ATAGATAATACCTCCTTCATTGGAAAAATTCTGGTTTCATCTTATTTCATCCCTTTTAAAAAGTCAACAAGGAGAACCTTATGAAACGAGCCGCTTTACATAATTTAGGCTGTAAAGTAAATGAATACGAAACCGAGGCCATGGGACAGTTGTTAAAAGAGGCAGGTTACGAAATTGTTCCCTTTGAAAAGGTGGCGGATGTGTATGTGGTAAATACCTGTTCTGTTACCAATATTGCAGACAGGAAATCCCGGCAGATGCTTCGCCGTGCCAAAAAGAGAAATCCCGAGGCGGTAATAGTTGCAGCAGGCTGTTATGTCCAGACGGCTTACAAAAATCAGCAGATGCAGGAATTGGAAGAAATCTGCGACATTATTTTAGGAAATAACGAAAAGGAAAAACTGGTTCCTATGCTAACGGAGCATTTTGCTACGGGGGGAAAGGAAGAACTGATTGAGGATTTGTTTGCTGCTTCCACCACCTACGAAAACCTGGAAGTACTGGCTACGGGAGAGAAGACCCGGGCCTTTCTTAAGATTCAGGACGGCTGCAACCGGTTTTGCTCTTACTGCATTATTCCCTATGCCAGAGGCCGTTTAAGAAGTGCGGAAAAATCCAGGGTGTTAAAGCAGGTTGAATTGCTTTCTGAGAAAGGATATCACGAGGTGGTCCTTTCCGGAATTCATATTGATTCTTATGAAGGTGCCCCGGGAGAGGGATTGTTGGATTTACTTGTCGCCATCGGCCAATTAAAAAATCCTCCCCGGATCAGAATCGGATCCATGGAGCCTATGATTATGACAGAGGATTTTGTCCGGTCTTTATCCCGGCTTCCTTATATATGCCCCCATTTTCATTTGTCTTTGCAAAGTGGATCGGATACAGTACTTTCCCGTATGAATCGAAAGTACACTACGGCCCAGTATGAGGAGGCGGTACGTCGCCTTCGGAAGTATTTTAAAAATCCGGCTATTACCACGGATATTATAGTGGGATTTCCGCAGGAGAGCGAGGAGGAGTTTCAGGAGACTCTGACCTTTGCGGAGCAAATCGGGTTTGCTCAGATTCATGTATTCCCGTATTCCAAGAGGCAGGGAACGGTGGCTGCGGAAATGACGGGCCAGATTCCTATGGCAGAAAAGCAGCGCCGGGTCCGTGTATTAATGGAAAAAGAACATGCTCTGGAGAAGGAATATATTGCAGAGTTTCGGTTCGACGAAGGGAAATTGACTGGAGACTGCCCGGCTGATCATTTCGGAATTTTAGAAATTCTCTTTGAACGAGAGACAGACATAGAGGGAGTGTCTTATTGGGAGGGACTGACCCGGGAGTATCTTACGGTGTATGTACCCACGAAAGATTCCGGAGATTTGAAAAATAAATTATGCTTCGGCTGCTTGCAGGAAACCAAAGAAGATGCCGCCGGAAATCTTTACAATTTTGTTAAGTTATTATAGAATGGTTCTCAGGAATGCTTAAAAGTAAGCAGATAGGACGTGAATACATGCAGGATTTAAGTAACACACAATTTTTCAAAGTAGAATCTGACAACCAGATGGGAGTGAAGCAGATTCTGGCAGAGGTTTATGATGCCTTAAACGAAAAGGGTTATAACCCTGTGAATCAAATGGTAGGTTATATTATGTCCGGAGATCCTACTTTTATCACCAGCCATAATAACGCTCGCAGCCTGATTATGAAGGTGGAGCGCGATGAATTGGTGGAAGAGCTTCTGAAGGAGTACATCAAGGCAGAGGCATGGAAGAACGTAGGATAGAGGGTCGGATTTTAGGCTTGGATTTTGGAGATAAAACAGTCGGTGTTTCCGTGACGGATCCCCTGGGATATACAGTGCAGGGGGTGGAAACTATTCGGCGGGAGCGCCCCACCAAGCTTCGTCGTACCCTTGCCCGGATTCTTGAATTATGCCGGCAGTATGAGATCGTGGAAATTGTTATGGGTTATCCCTTGAATATGGATGGGAGCCGTGGAGATCGCTGTGAGAAGACAGAGGCCTTTGCGGACATGCTTCGGAAGAAGACCTCCCTTCCGGTTACCTTATGGGATGAGCGTCTCACCACTGAGGCGGCCTATGACATTATGAATGAGACCGGGACTTCCAAAGACAAGCAGCTTTTACAGGTGGATACCGTGGCTGCGGTTTTAATTCTGGAAGATTATCTTAATGCTCACAAATCATGATTTTAATTCGTTCTATCTGACCCGTTTCGGGTAAGCAATGTTCCCTTTTTGTTCATTTTTGCATTGAAAGGTTTTATTTTTATGGAAGAAATTATTATGACAGATCAGGAAACCGGCGAGGAGATTCCTTTTTACATTGTGGAGGAGACCACGCTGAATGAAAAACATTATCTTTTGGTATCGACGGACGATCCGGACGAAATGACAGAAGAGTCGGAAGCCGCCATTTTATATGAAGTATCTGAGGATGGAGAAGAAAGTGTCTTTGCCACCGTGGAAGACGAGGAAGAACTGGATGCCATCGCTAAGGTCTTCGCAGAATTATTAGACGATACGGATATTTCCGTAGAGTAGTTTAGGAGGATTTATTTTGAAACAAAACAAAAAAGACAAGCTGCGAATCATCCCCTTAGGTGGTTTGGAGCAGATTGGTATGAATATTACTGCCTTCGAGTACGGAGACAGTATTATTGTGGTGGACTGCGGTCTTGCCTTTCCGGATGATGACATGCTGGGTGTGGACCTGGTCATTCCGGACATTTCATACCTCATTGAAAACGAAGAAAAAGTCAAGGGACTTTTTATTACCCATGGTCATGAGGATCATATCGGTGCTATCCCTTATTTTATGAAACAGTTAAACATTCCCCTGTATGCCACCAAGCTTACCATGGGAATTATTGAGCATAAGCTGGCAGAGCATAACCTGACCTCTCAGGTGCGCCGTAAGGTGGTAAAATACGGACAGTCCATTAATATGGGACCCTTCCGTGTGGAGTTTATTAAGACCAACCACAGTATTCAGGATGCGGCAGCCCTGGCAATTTATACTCCCGCTGGTATCGTGGTTCATACCGGAGATTTTAAGGTGGACTATACCCCGGTATTCGGAGATGCCATCGATTTGCAGCATTTTGCAGAAATCGGTAAAAAGGGTGTGCTGGCCTTAATGTGCGACAGTACCAATGCAGAACGTCCCGGCTTTACTCAAAGTGAGCGAACCGTAGGACGGACCTTCGATAATATTTTCGCAGAGCATACGGATACCCGGATCATTATTGCAACCTTTGCTTCTAATGTGGACCGTGTTCAGCAGATTATTAACTCCGCTCATAAGTACGGTCGTAAGGTAGTGGTGGAAGGCCGGAGCATGGTCAATATTATTTCCACCGCATCCGAACTGGGCTATTTGGATATTCCGGAAAATACTCTGATTAGTATTGACGAACTTCGGAATTATCCCGATGAGCAGACGGTGCTTATTACCACCGGAAGCCAGGGCGAGTCTATGGCGGCTCTTTCCCGTATGGCCAATGGTATGCACCGGAAGGTTTCCATTAAGCCTAACGACACTATTATTTTTTCCTCTCATCCCATTCCGGGTAATGAGAAGGCAGTATCCCGCGTTATGAACGAGTTGTATCGTAAGGGTGCTGATGTTATTTTCCAAGATGTGCATGTGTCCGGTCATGCTTGCCAGGAGGAGATCAAGCTGATTTATTCTTTGGTAAAGCCCAAATATGCAGTGCCGGTTCACGGAGAGTATAAGCATCTGAAGGCTCAGGCAGCCATTGCCAAGAGTCTGGGATATGACAGTGACCATATTTTCATTTTATCTTCCGGAGAGGTTCTGGAAATGGATGAAAACTCCGCCAAGGTAAACGGCAAGGTACATACGGGAGCCGTAATGGTTGACGGATTGGGAGTAGGTGATGTTGGAAACATCGTTCTTCGTGATCGTCAGCACCTGGCTGAGGACGGCGTCATTGTAGTGGTAATGACCTTACAAAGCGGTACGGGTCAGGTTTTAAGCGGACCGGATATTGTATCCAGAGGTTTTGTATATGTTCGGGGAGCTGAGGATTTAATGGACTCCGCCCGGGCTGTTTTAAATGACACCATGGATGATTTAATGCGCCAGGGCGTTACGGACTGGTCCAAGATTAAGAACGATATTAAGAATGATCTTTCCGACTTTGTTTGGAAAGAGACTCAGAGAAGACCTATGATTATGCCGATTATTATGGAGGTATAAAATGTCGGATTTGATTGCCGTGGAGGAAGCGAAGAAATTCGTCCACGAAGATATTACCACTCGCATTGCCACGGCTCAGGATGCTGAGGCAATTCGTGAAATTTACCGTCCCTATGTGGAGGAGACGGCCATTTCGTTTGAGTATCAGCTGCCTACGGTGGAGGAGTTCCGCCGGCGAATCGGACAGACTCTGATTCGGTATCCTTACATTGTGGCCCTTCAGAACGATGTGGTGGTTGGCTATGCCTATGCAGGGAGTTTTATGGCTCGTCCTGCCTATGATTGGTCCGTGGAACTTTCCATCTATGTGGAGCAGAATCATCGCCGTATGGGCATTGGCCAGAAACTCATGAGTGAAATGGAACGACTTTTACAGAAGCAGAACATTGTTAATCTCTGCGCCTGCATCAGTACCACAGAGGATAAAAACGATCCTTATTTGGACAAGGGGTCTGTGCGGTTTCACCGCGCTATGGGATTTCAGCCGGCGGCTCATTTTGAAAAGAGCGGTTATAAATTCGACCGTTGGTATGACATAGTTTGGATGACCAAAAGTCTTCAGGATCATGCGTCTCCCATGAAGCCCGTGGTACCATTTTCTGCACCGGTGAATATGTCCGGCCGTTATCATGTGGTTACCTTATGCGGCAGTACCCGGTTTAAGGACGCTTATCTGGAAGCTCAGAAACGTCTTACCTTGGCCGGCAATATTGTAATCAGCGTGGGACTTTTTGGACATTCCGGAGACATGGAAGTCTGGGAAGGTAAGACGGAAGGCATTGATACCTTAACCAAGGCCATGTTAGACGACATGCATAAAAACAAAATCGATCTGGCAGATGAGATTTATGTAATTAACGTGGGAGGATATATAGGTGAAAGCACCGCCTCCGAGATTGAGTATGCCAAGGATCATGGCAAGATTGTTCGTTACCTGGAAAATCCCCTGGATTCCGAGACCCGGATTCCCAGGGATCAGATTCCGGAGAATCCTTTGGTTCGTTCCGGGAAATAAATCGGCAGGGGAACCTGCAGAAGGAAGAAAGCAGGCATAACCTGTCGAAGTAAGAAGGAAGAAGAGCATGGATGAGAGACAACGGCTCTTAGCATATTTATCCACCCTGTATCCCTCATTGGATCCCCGGCTTTCGGAGATTCGAAAAAAGGCTTTGGAAAACGAAGTTCCCATTATCCGGGATGATACCCGAAATTTTCTTGGGGTGCTTCTTTCTATGAAGCAGCCCAAGCACATATTGGAAGTTGGAACAGCGGTGGGGTTTTCCGCCATATATATGGCGCTTCACACATCAGAGCAGTGTCGGATCGATACTTTGGAAAGTTATGGAAAACGTATCCCTGTGGCCCATGAAAATATCCGTTCCTTCGGATTGGAACAGCGGATTTTCCTGACCCAGGGAGATGCGGCAGAGACCATTCCCACTTTGACGGGTCCTTTTGATTTTGTTTTTGTGGATGCTGCCAAGGGACAGTATGGTCAGTATTTTTCTTTAATTCGCCCCATGCTGACAAAAGATGCGGTAGTGGTGTTTGATAATGTGCTTCAGGACATGGATATTATAGAGTCCCATTATGCAGTGGTTCGCAGGAACCGAACCATTCACAAACGAATGCGGCAGTTCTTACGGGAACTTACCTCGGATCCGGAATTTCACACCGACATTTTGGCGGTGGGAGACGGTCTGGCAGTGTGCGTACGGGATGTTCCCGAGAAGCATGATTAAGATAATTATATGAGCGATAAAGGATTTAATATGACAAAATCGGAACTTTTGCTTCCTGCAGGAAGTTTGGAAGTTTTAAAAATAGCATTTTTATATGGTGCCGATGCGGTGTATATCGGAGGAGAGGTGTATTCCCTCCGGGCCAAGGCTACTAATTTTTCCAATGAGGAAATGAAAGAGGGAATTGCTTTTGCTCATTCTCTCGGGAAAAAAGTTTATGTCACAGCCAATATTTTTGCTCATAACGGAGATATTCCGGGAGTGGAGAAGTACTTTGCCGAACTTCGGGAGATAAAGCCCGATGCCATTTTGATCTCCGACCCGGGAGTTTTTACGGTGGCAAAAAGAGTGTGTCCGGAGATTCCTATTCACATCAGCACCCAGGCCAACAATGTAAATTATGAGACGGCTTGTTTTTGGCATGATTTGGGGGCAGAGCGGATTGTTACCGGTCGGGAGCTTTCTTTAGAGGAACTTCGTACCATGCGGAAAAAAATGCCTCGTGATATGGAAATGGAAACCTTCGTGCACGGAGCTATGTGTATTTCCTATTCCGGCCGCTGCCTTTTGAGTAATTATTTTACGGGGCGGGATGCCAACCGGGGTGCCTGTACCCATCCCTGCCGGTGGAAGTATGTGATTATGGAGGAGACTCGCCCCGGAGAGTATCTTCCCGTTGAGGAAAATGAGCGGGGAACTTATATTTTTAATTCCAAGGATCTTTGTATGGTGGAGCATCTGCCGGACTTGATTGAGGCCGGTGTGGATTCTTTGAAAGTAGAAGGCCGTATGAAGACGGCTTTATATGTGGCAACGGTGGCTCGTACCTATCGGAAAGCCATTGATGATTATTTTACGGATCCGGCTTTGTATGAGAAGAATCTTCCATGGTATACGGAGCGTATTGCAGAATGCACTTTCCGTCAGTTTTCCACAGGTTTCTTCTACGGAAAGCCTACTTACGAATCACAGGTATATGATAATAATACTTACCAGAGGACTTATACTTATCTGGGGTATGTAGAGGATGTAAATGCCGCCGGAGAGGCTTTGATTCACCAAAGAAATAAATTTTCTGTGGGAGAAACTATTGAAGTTATGAAGCCAAACGGTGATAATATAGAGACAGAGGTTGTGGCCCTGTATGATGAGGAGGGAGCGTCTGTTCCTTCGGCGCCTCATCCCAAACAGGAGCTTCGTGTGGGACTTACAGTAAAGCCCGATACCTATGATATATTACGACGAAAGGGGTAGAATTCATGGGCAAGGATAAATACGTAGCATATGTGGGAACTTACACCCATTCCAAGAGTGTGGGAATTCATGTCTATGATGTGGATACAGACAAAGGAGTTTTAACAGAGCGAAGTGTAGCTCCTATTAACAATCCTTCTTATGTCATTGTATCCAAGTGCAAGCCTATTTTATATTCCATTGCAGATGAAGGTGTGGTTTCCTTTGCCATTGATGCAAATGGGGATCTTGAGAAAATCAACCAGGAATGGATTGGCGGAATGCGTGGATGCTGTCTGGATGTGGACAGCAAGAACCGTTATCTCTTTGTGGGCGGATTCCATGACGGCCGTGTTACCATGATGCGCTTGAATGAGGATGGCAGTATCGGGGATATTGCAGACGGTATTTTCCATCAGGGACTGGCTGTAGGCACAAATGAGCGCCGGTTGGATCACCCTAAGGTTAGCTGTGTAAAGCTGACTCCCGATGAGAAATATTTGCTTGCAGCAGACTACGGTTTGAATCAAGTTAAGGTTTATCGAATCGATTACAAAAGAGGCAAGCTTCGTCTGGTGGATATTATTCGCTGTACCCTGGATGCATGCCCCAGAGATTTGGAATTTTCTCCCGATGGCAAGTTCTTATATGTTTTAACCGAGATGAACAACGCCATGGAAGTATACGTATATACCGACATTGATGACGATCCGGAGTTCGAGCGGATTCAGCAGGTTCCTGTCATTGAAATGGAATTCCCCACGGCTATGGCGGGCACCATGTGTTTTTCCGATGATGCTAAGTTTATCCTGGTGGGCGTGGATGGTCTTAACGATATTAATTATATGTGGAGAGATCCGGAAGAGGGTATCTTGTCCTTTGAAGGCGGTTCGCCCATAAGCGGAGATTATCCCAAGGGTGTGGCAGCCCTTCCCGGAAATAAGTACTATGTATCTTTGAATCATGATACAGATGAGATTTGCACTTTTGAGGTGTTCTTTGATAAGGGGTATGCACTGATGACCAGTGCTCCTGTGGCTGTTGATAAGCCCAATTGTATTCAGATTCACAAGTTAAAGTAGATTGGAGAAATTATGGCAGGGTCTGTTTTCGGAACAAATCTTACCATCAGTACCTGGGGCGAATCCCATGGTGCGGGAGTTGGAGTAGTAATCGACGGGGTGCCGGCAGGCATCCCGCTTTTGAGTGAAGATATCCAGAAGTTTCTGGACCGGCGGCGTCCGGGACAGTCTGCCTTTACCACCCCCCGGAAAGAGTCGGATATGGTGGAGATTTTGTCCGGCGTTTATGAGGGACTTACTACAGGATGTCCCGTGTCTATGATGATTCGAAATGCTGATCAGCATTCCAAGGATTACGGTGCGCTGGAGCATGTGTACCGTCCGGGACATGCGGATTATACTTATGCCATGAAGTACGGTATCCGGGACCATCGCGGCGGCGGCAGATCCTCCGGAAGAGAGACCATTGGTCGCGTCTCGGCCGGTGCTCTATGCTGGAAGGCGCTAAATTACATGGGAATTTTTGCTCAGACATTTACCCGTTCCGTGGCTGATGTGGAAATTTCCGAATTTAAGCCCGATGAAATTTCCCGAAATCCTTTGTATATGCCGGATCAAAAAGCAGCAGAGAAGGCTTCGAAACTTATTAAGGAAGCCATGAAAGAAGGCGACTCCCTGGGCGGTGTTGTGGAATGCCGCATCAGCGGTGTGCCGGCAGGGATTGGAGAGCCGGCGTTTCAGAAGTTGGATGCTCTTTTGGCCCAGGCTATGCTTTCCATTGGCGCCGCCAAAGGATTTGAAATGGGTGACGGTTTTTTGGCCAGCCGTTTAAAAGGCAGTGAGAATAATGATTCTTTCCGCATGGAAAATGAAAATGTGGTTAAAACCACAAATCATAGCGGCGGCGTATTAGGGGGTATCAGCGACGGAAGTGAAGTTTGCTTCAAGGTGGCATTTAAGCCTACGCCTTCCATCAGTAAGCCCCAGGAGACCGTAACAGATGCCGGTGAGGATACCACCATTACCATTGCGGGGCGTCATGATCCCATTATTGTCCCCAGAGCGGTTGTAGTGGTTGAGTCCATGGCGGGAATTGTTTTATTGGATCTTATGTGTCGGGGAGCCGGCAGCCGTTTGGAAAATTTGGAGAAGATTTATGTATCAGTTGATTAAGAGGTCGGGACGTGCCAAACGGGGACGTTTTACCACTGTTCACGGAGTCATTGAGACTCCGGTTTTTATGAATGTAGGAACCTGCGGCGCCATTAAAGGCGCCGTTTCTACGCAGGATTTGTATGATATCGGCACACAGGTGGAATTGTCCAATACCTATCATCTTCATGTGCGGCCGGGAGACCGTTTGGTGCATGATTTGGGAGGCCTTCATAAGTTTATGAACTGGGAGCGGCCTATTCTTACAGACTCCGGTGGATTTCAGGTGTTTTCCCTGGCGGGCCTCAGGAAGATTAAGGAAGAGGGCGTTACCTTTCAGTCTCATATTGACGGTCATAAGATTTTTATGGGACCGGAAGAAAGCATGCAGATTCAATCCAACCTGGGATCCACCATTGCCATGGCTTTTGATGAGTGTCCGCCGGCCCTGGCAGAGCGAAAGTATGTTGAGGATTCCGTTGCCAGAACCACCCGGTGGCTTTACCGTTGCAAAGAAGAAATGGAACGGCTCAATTCCCTGCCGGATACGGTAAATCCTCATCAGATGCTTTTTGGAATTAATCAGGGAGCGATATACGAGGATATTCGTATTGCCCATGCCAAGGAGATTGCCAAACTGGACCTGGACGGCTATGCCATTGGAGGTCTGGCAGTAGGAGAGAGCCATGAGGAAATGTACCGCATTTTGGATGAGGTGGTGCCATATCTTCCTCAGAATAAGCCTACCTACCTTATGGGTGTGGGAACCCCTGAAAATATTTTAGAAGCTGTGGACCGGGGCGTGGATTTCTTTGATTGCGTATATCCCAGCAGAAACGGTCGCCATGGTCATGCATATACCCATAAGGGAAAATTAAATCTCATGAACCAAAAATACGAGCGGGATCTTCGTCCCTTAGAGGAAGGCTGTGACTGTCCCGCATGCCGTATGTATTCCCGGGCATATATCCGTCATTTGTTAAAGGCAAAGGAGATGCTGGGTATGCGTCTTTTGGTTCTTCATAATCTTCGTTTTTACAATCATCTTATGGAGGAAATTCGAGTCGCCCTGGATGAGGAAAGGTTTGCGGACTTTAAGAAAGAGACCATAGAAAGCATGCGGGCCGGAGAGTAAATTTGATGATTTATTGACAGGAATCGTTTCGGTGGTAGGAATTTGTTTATAAATTCTTAATTGCATGCGAAGGGGTTTTCCGATACAATGAAACAAGTGAATTTTTTAGGAGGTTTCTTATGTTATTATTAACTGAAACAAGCACCACAGCATCATCCCTTTCTCTCGTGATCTGGATGGTCGTAATTCTGGTATTTATGTATTTCTTTATGATTCGTCCCCAGCGGAAAGAATCCAAGCAGAGAGAGGAAATGTTCTCCACCCTGGCTGTAGGAGATACCGTACTTACCACCAGTGGATTCTATGGTGTTGTTATTGATATTTCCACCGACGGTGAGACCGTTATTGTTGAGTTCGGCCGTAATAAGAACTGCCGTATTCCCATGCAGAAGGCAGCAATCTCCGCTATCGAGAAGCCCGAGGATGCAGTAGCTTCTGCAGAGGACGACAGTAAGGACTCTAAGGACGACAAGAAGAAAAAGGACAAATAATTTTTTCAAAAACTTACTAGATTGATAAGGCACAGAGTTCCTGTTTCGTTTAAGAAATAGACGAAAATTAACAGTTGGGCTCTGTGCCATGTTTTTGTTGTGATTATAACTAAAAATGTAAAATAATAAGAAAGATAGAAGGAGAATTAGGCAGAATGAATGATATTAAATTGCTTGATTGTACATTGCGTGATGGAGGATACGTTAACGATTGGGAGTTCGGGCATGATAATTTGCTGAGTATTTTTGAACGACAGGTGGACGCCGGTGTTGATGTTATTGAAGTGGGCTTTCTTGATGAGCGCAGACCCTTTGACATTAACAGAAGTATTATGCCGGATACGAAGAGTGTTGCGGAAATCTGGGGCAGTGTAAAACAGAAACCGGAAGCTGTGTTTGGAATGGTTGATTACGGGACATGTGCTATTGAAAATATTCAGCCATGTGAAGAAAGCTTCCTGGACGGTATTCGCGTAATCTTTAAACAGCATCTTTTAAAAGAGGCATTAGAATATTGTGCACAAATTAAAGCGTTGGGGTATAAAGTCTGTGCACAGTTAGTGTCTGTAACAACATATTCTGATGAGGATTTACTGGATATGGTTCGTCAGGTGAATGAAGTGGAACCCTATGCGGTAGGAATGGTTGATACATACGGGTTGCTTGATCCTGAGAAACTTCTTCACATTTATGATATTATTGATCGAAATTTGAAACCCGAGATTAATATTGGATTTCATGCACATAACAATTTTCAATTGGCGTTTGCTAATAGCAGAGCGTTTTTAGAGAAAGAGCGTCAGCATACAATTATCGTAGATGGTACTTTATATGGCATGGGTAAGAGTGCAGGGAATGCCCCCATTGAATTAGTGGCTATGGAGTTAAATCGTAAGTACGGGAAGAGTTACGATATTGATTCAATGCTGGAAAGTATTGATGAAAGTGTAATGGATTTCTACGAGACGTCTCCTTGGGGCTATAAGATGTTCTTCTACCTGGCAGCCAAAAATGAGTGCCATCCCAACTATGTGAATTTCTTCATGAAGAAAGATACACTTTCTCTTTCGGATTTGGATTCTACCTTGGAGAAAATTGAGCCTCAGCCCAAGAAACTTTTATACGATAAGGATATTGCAGAAAATCTTTATGAAACATATGAAAAAGCACAGGGGGATGATGCAGAAGATTATGAGAGGTTAAGCAAGGCCCTGAATGGTAAGAAGGTTCTCTTAATTGGTCCGGGTAAGAATATTCAGTTGCAGAAAAATCGTGTGGATGAGTTTATAAATCGGGAGCATCCGATAGTTATATCGGTAAATTATGTTCCAGGAGCCTTTGATGTGGACTATGTATTTGTTACGAAGCCATCTAGATACAGACAAATGACGAATTCTTTAGCGGAAATCAAAAATAAGAATGTGCAACTTATTGCAACATCTAATTTAAAATGCAGAGCCGGAGAATTTTTCTGTAGGGTAAATAGAGCACAACTTTTGGAACCACAGGAGCAATTTAAAGATAACTCATTCCTGATGATGCTTAAAGTTTTAAACAAGGCAGGAATTAAGCAGGTTTGGTGTGCAGGATTTGATGGTTATTCTTCCAGAGAATCCAATTATTTCAATCCGAGTATGGAATATGAATTCGTTAAGGCTGCAGCAAGTCAATTGAATCGGCATATGCATGGTGTCATTTTCGAGGAACACAAGGATATGGATGTACAGTTTATAACTTTTTCCTACTATACGGAAGTGGAGGATATGAACTATGCAGGCATATGATTTAGTTGTTTTTGATGTGGATGGTACACTTTTAGATACATCAGAAGGGCTGGAGCTGGCGGTGCAATATACCATAAATCATTTTGGATATAAACCGTTGGATACTGAGACTATCAGGACATTTGTAGGACCGCCAATACAAAATTCATTTGCAAAAGTATATGGATTGGAGGGCGACATATTGCAGGAAATTGCTACGGTATTCCGCAATCGATATAAAGAAGATGATTATCTTTTGAAAGCCGAGCCATATCCCGGGATATATGATGTCTTTGAACAAATTAAAAAGTCCGGAGTAAAAATTGGGATTGCCACGTATAAGCGAGAGGATTATGCGAGAAAATTGATGTATAGTTTTAAGTTTGATCAGTACACGGAATATATTTATGGAGCAGATCATTTTAATAAACTTAAAAAGAAAGATATTATTCTGAAATGCATACAGGATGCAGGAGTAGAGGATTTATCCCGGGTGCTTATGGTGGGAGACAGCGATAATGATGCTATTGGAGCGGAAAATATCGGTGTAAAGTTTCTGGGAGCAACCTATGGCTTTGGATTTACGTCTGAGGAGGATGTGAATCAATTTCCGAATGTCGGCTTTGTTCAACAGGCAAAAGATATCGTGAATTTTATATAGACTTAGAGTTAGTGTATTAAACATCATATAAGGAGATGAAATGAGCACAATGAAAGTAGCAAAATACATTGCGGAATTTATGGTGAAGAATGGCATTACCGATACGTTTACTGTAACTGGCGGAGGAGCGATGCATTTAAATGATGCTCTGGGACATCAGCAGGGAATGCATTCTACTTATAATCATCATGAACAGGCTTGTGCAATTGCCGCAGAAGGATATGCAAGATTAACCGGTAATATTGCGCTGGTTTGTGTTACCAGTGGCCCCGGAGGAACTAATGCCATAACTGGTGTAATGGGAGGCTGGTTGGATTCTATTCCTATGTTTGTAGTATCCGGGCAGGTAAAAAGAGAAACTACTCTTTGGTCTACAGATGTTTCTCTGCGACAGTTAGGTGATCAGGAATACAACATTATTGATTCTGTAAGTCCCATGACTAAATATGCTGTAATGGTAACAGATCCGGAATCTATTAGGTATCACTTGGAAAAAGCACTGTTCCTGGCCAAAAACGGTAGGCCAGGACCTGTATGGTTGGATATTCCATTGGATGTACAGGCAGCACCTATTGATCCGGAGACATTAAAGGGTCTTTCAGATGAGGAAAAAGCAGAATTAAATAAACAGGAAAATCCGTTATATGACGAGACTCAGACTTCAGAGATTTTGAAGAAAATTTCAGAGGCAAAAAAACCTGTAATTCTGGCAGGCACAGGAGTTCGGTTGTCAGGTGCTTATGATGAGTTCTTGAAGTGTGTAGAAAAGTTGGGAATTCCGGTTGTTACAGCGTGGAATGCTCATGATTTATTGCCGGCTGATCATCCGCTTTTTGCAGGAAAACCGGGAACAGTTGGACTCAGAGGCGGAAATTTTGTAGTGCAAAATTCAGATTTACTTTTTGTACTCGGATGCCGTATGAATATTCGAATCATTAGTTATAATAAGCACCAGTTCGCTAAAAATGCTTATAAGATTGTTGTCGATATCGACGAGAATGAGTTGAAAAAGCCTACGGTAAACGTAGATATGCCGATTCATGCTAATTTAAAAGATGTGGTAAAGGCTATTTGCGAATCCGATTACGTGGCATCCAATGAAGAGCATAAGAGATGGCTTAAGTGGTGTAAGGAGATTGAGCAGAAGTATCCGGCTACATTACCTGCATACTATGAAAACTCCAAACCTATGAATCATTATGCGTTTACCACGAAGCTTTTTGAAGAGTTCGGTGAAAATGAGACAATTGTTTGCGGGAACGGAGCTGCTTGTGTGGTGACTTTCCAGGCTGCGGACATTAAGAAGGGACAGAGATTGTTTACAAATTCAGGATGTGCAGCTATGGGCTATGGTTTCCCTGCGGCTATCGGTGCTTGTGTGGCAGAGCATGGTAAACGTGTGGTTTGTATAGATGGAGATGGAAGTTTTCAGATGAATCTCCAGGAACTCCAGACAGTCGTTTACAATAAGCAGAATCTTAAGATCTTTTATATTAATAATAACGGATATCACTCTATTCGTCAGACACAGACCAACTTGTTTAAGGGGGAACCTTTGGTTGGTGTTTGTGATGGCAATGGACTTAGTTTTCCGGATGTCGAAAAGATTGCTTATGCATACGGAATCCCCTTTGTTCGTATAGATGATTTAAATCAGGCATCAGAACAGATTCGTCAGGTTCTTGATGCAGAGGGTGCGGTTTTCTGTGAAGTTATTGTAGACGAAAAACAGAATTTTGAACCCAAACTTTCTTCAAAGGTGTTACCTGACGGAAAGATAGTTTCGCCGGAATTGGATGACATGTATCCCTTCTTGTCCAGAGAGGAATATGAAAACGCAAAATACGTTTAATAATTGTAAGGGACAAATAATTTTTTCAAAAACTTCTTGACAGCGTTTTTAAACTGCTTTATGATTTGTTCAAGTTCAAATTGTTTTGGCAATGGCGCCATAGGTCTTGTGACCTGTGGCGCTTTTTTTGTACTTAAGAAAGGTTGTGGTCAGTATGTGTTCAATCATGGCAATGGAGGGGCACGGTATTTCGGAGCAGGAGTTCCGGACGTGTTTGGGGAAAACCGTTTCCCGGGGACCGGATATGGAGAAGGTGGTAGATCTTCCTAAGGCGGTGCTTGGATTTCAGAGATTATCCATTATGGGATTGTCCGAAAGCGGTATGCAGCCCTTCTCTTTAAACGGCAGTTACGTAGTATGCAACGGAGAACTTTATGGATTTCGGCCGGTGAAGGAGGAACTGAAAGAAAAAGGATATTCCTTCCAAAGCGAATCCGATTGTGAAATCCTTCTTCCCATGTATGAGGAGTATGGAACGGAAATGTTCGGGAAACTGGATGCAGAATATGCCTGTGTCATTTATGACAAAACAGACGGACATTTAATTGCAGCCAGAGATCCCATTGGAATCCGTCCTTTGTTTTACGGATACAATAAAGCAGGCAACATCATGTTTGCCAGCGAAGCAAAAAATTTGATCGGGGTATGTGAAAAGGTAATGCCTTTCCCGCCGGGACATTATTATGAACGCGGAGAATTTTGTTGCTATGACAACATTTCCAAACGAAAGAATTATTCCACAGATGACATTGAAGTGGCCTGTAAAAAGATTCACGACAAGTTAATCGCCGGAGTGGAAAAGCGACTGGATGCGGATGCTCCCATGGGATTCCTCTTAAGCGGCGGCCTGGATTCCTCGTTGGTATGCGCTATTGCCACAAAGCTTCTGGATAAGCCTATTAAGACCTTTGCGGTAGGCATGAGAGAGGATGCCATTGATTTGAAATATGCCAGAGAAGTGGCAGAGTATCTTGGAAGTGATCACAAGGAAATTATCATTGATAAAGATATTGTGTTAAACGCTTTGGAAGAAGTCATTGCAGCCCTTGGAACTTACGATATCACCACCATCCGGGCCAGCATGGGAATGTATCTTGTGTGCAAGGGGATCCGGGAACAAAGCGATGTGAGAGTGCTTTTAACCGGCGAGATTTCCGATGAGATTTTCGGATATAAGTACACGGATTTCGCTCCCAATGCAGAAGAATTTCAGGCAGAGGCCGAGAAGAGACTTAAAGAACTGTATATGTACGATGTACTTCGGGCAGACCGGTGCATTTCCGTGCATTCTATGGAGGCAAGGGTTCCCTTTGGGGATTTGGATTTTGTCCGTTATGTTATGAGCATTAACCCCATGCTGAAGATGAATCGCTACAACAAAGGAAAGTATCTTTTAAGACATGCATTCGAAAAAGAGGATTACCTTCCTTACGATATTTTATTCCGGGAGAAGGCAGCCTTTTCCGACGCCGTGGGACATTCCATGGTAGATGATATTAAGGAGTACGCAGAGAAAAAATATTCCGACGAAGAATTTGAAACCTTGCGAAAGAAATATTCCTTTGCACAACCTTTCACAAAAGAATCTCTTTTATACAGAGAACTTTTTGAAAAGTATTATCCGGGACAGGCCCATATGGTGGCGGACTTCTGGATGCCCAATAAGAATTGGGAAAACTGCAACGTAAACGATCCTTCCGCAAGAGTATTGAAAAATTACGGACAGAGCGGATGTTAGAAAGAGAATAGGAGGAAAAGAAAATGCAAAGTGTACCTGAGATTTTTGGTTCCATGGTCTTTAACGATGAGGTCATGAAGGAGCGTCTTCCCAAGGATGTGTACAAGGCACTTCAAAAGACTATTGAAGACGGCGTTCATCTTCAGCTGGATGTGGCAAATGTAGTGGCATCTGCTATGAAGGACTGGGCAGTGGAAAAGGGAGCAACCCATTTTACGCATTGGTTTCAGCCTATGACCGGTGTTACCGCCGAAAAGCATGACAGCTTTATTTCTCCGGAACCCGGCGGAAGAGTCATTATGGAATTTTCCGGTAAGGAGCTGGTAAAGGGTGAGCCGGATGCATCTTCCTTCCCCTCCGGCGGACTTCGCGCCACCTTTGAAGCAAGAGGATATACAGCATGGGATCCTACATCCTACGCATTTATTAAAGAAGATACCTTGTGTATCCCCACTGCATTTTGTTCATACAGTGGTGAAGCGCTGGATAAAAAAACACCTCTGCTTCGTTCCATGCAGGCGCTGGATAAGCAGGCAATTCGAGTTCTTCGTCTTTTCGGGGACACTACTTCCAAGCGGGTAATTACCACCGTAGGTCCCGAACAGGAGTATTTTCTGGTGGATGAGGAAGTATATAAGAAACGTCCCGATTTGATTTATTCCGGCCGTACCTTATTCGGAGCAAAGCCTCCCAAGGGACAGGAACTGGATGATCATTACTTCGGTAAAATCAAGCCCCGGGTATTTTCTTATATGAAAGAGTTAGACCAGGAGTTGTGGAAGCTGGGAATCTTAGCAAAGACGGAGCATAACGAAGTGGCTCCTGCGCAGCATGAGCTGGCACCGGTTTTTACAACCACCAATATAGCTACTGACCACAACCAGCTTACCATGGAGTTGATGAAGACCGTGGCCCAGCGTCATCATATGGTTTGTCTTCTTCACGAGAAGCCCTTTGCCGGTGTAAACGGATCCGGTAAGCACAACAACTGGTCTATTTCAACAGACACCGGAGTGAACCTTTTGGAACCGGGTGCTACTCCTTCCCAAAACGCACAGTTCCTTCTGTTCTTAATGGCGGTTATTAAGGCAGTGGATGATTATCAGGGTCTGCTCCGTATGTCTGTTGCATCTGCTGGAAACGATCACCGTCTGGGAGCAAATGAGGCTCCTCCGGCAATTATGTCCGTGTTTATCGGTGACGAGTTACGTGATGTATTGCGGTCCATTGAGGAAGGCAAGGATTATCACGATAAAGAGAAGAAGTTAATGAGCATCGGCGCCATTGTACTTCCTCACATTCCCAAGGACACCACGGATCGTAACCGTACTTCCCCCTTTGCTTTTACGGGAAATAAGTTCGAGTTCCGCTCCCTTGGATCTTCCCAGTCTATTTCCGGTCCCAACGTGGTATTAAATACCATTGTAGCCGAGGCATTAAGCCAGTACGCAGATCGTCTGGAGGGCGCTACTGATTTTGATAGTGCTTTATCCGAACTGATCCGTGAGGAGATTGTGGCTCATAAGAGAATCATCTTCAATGGCAACGGATACGGAGAAGAGTGGCTGGAGGAAGCTAAGAAGAGAGGTCTTTTAAATCTTCCTTCCACCGTAGAGGCACTTTCTACTTTTATTGAAGATAAGAGTGTGGAGGTCTTTACAAAGAATAAGGTTTATACCAAAACGGAAATCTTTGCCCGCTATGAGATTTTGCTGGAGAACTATTATAAGACCATTAACATTGAGGCATTGACTCTGGCATCCATGGTAAAGAAAGATATTATGTATGCAGCCCTTTCCTATGAGAAGGATCTTTGCGATTCCGTAAATGCAAAGAAGGCAGCCGGTCTTTCCACCGCTGCGGAAGAAAAATTGTTAAAGAGAGCATCCGAACTTGTGGCAACTCTTTCCGATAATCTGGAGACTTTGGAAAATGATATTGCTGCTGAGGAAAAATACGGAGAGGATGTGGAAGCCTTAGCTAAGTATCACCATGAGGTTATCGGCGTATCCATGCATAATTTACGGGAAGTTGTGGATGAACTGGAGGTAGTGGTGCCTAAGACATTATGGCCTTATCCCACATACGGAGAGCTTCTTTACAGCGTGCGGTAAATACACAAAGAACTTCTTTACAGCGTACGGTAAATGCATAAACTCGAAAAAAATCGACCCGAAGCAAAAAATATATAAGAAATTGCACAAAGGCGTGCATGGGAGTGAGAGGAAATTTTCCGCCCCATGCGCGCTTTTCTTATGAGGAGTAATTTAAAGGAGGTAAAAGTTATGACACAGGAAGTAATGGATTATGTGTCCAGCCAGGTATACGGCGTCTGGTTTTTAGCCGGTGCCGCATTGGTGTTCTGGATGCAGGCAGGTTTTGCAATGGTTGAGGCAGGATTTTGCCGGGCAAAAAATGCCGGTAATATTCTGATGAAGAACTTAATGGATTTTTGTATCGGAACCGTTATGTTCATTCTCATTGGTTTTGGTTTGTTCTTAGGAGAGGATGTCTTATTCGGACTGGTTGGTATGCCCAACATGGATATTTTTACCAACTATGGAAATTTTGACTGGTCCGGATTCGTGTTTAACCTGGTATTCTGTGCGACCACATCAACTATTGTATCCGGAGCTATGGCAGGTCGTACCAAGTTCATATCCTACTGCGTATATTCCGCAGTAATCTCCGGTGTGATTTATCCTATTGAGGCGCACTGGACCTGGGGCGGTGGCTGGTTATCTCAGTTGGGGTTCCATGATTTTGCAGGCAGTAACTGTATTCATATGGTTGGCGGTATTTGCGCATTAATCGGTGCAGCCATGGTTGGGCCTCGTATCGGAAAGTTCGTTAAGGACAAGGACGGAAAGGTAGTAAAAGTAAACGCAATCCCCGGACATAATATTCCCTTGGGATGCCTGGGTGTATTTATTCTTTGGTTAGGTTGGTACGGATTCAACGGCGCAGCCGCAACATCCGTAGAGCAGCTTGGAAACATTTTCGTAGTAACCACCATTGCTCCCGCATTGGCAACGGTTGTTTGTATGATCTTCACCTGGATCCGTTACGGCAAGCCTGATGTTTCCATGTGCTTAAACGCATCTCTTGCAGGTCTTGTGGCAATTACCGCTCCCTGCGATGTGGTTGACGCCGTTGGTGCCATCATTATCGGTTGTGTATCCGGTTTCATTGTAGTATTCGGTGTATGGCTTCTGGATTATAAGCTTCGCGTGGATGATCCCGTTGGTGCGGTTGCAGTACATATGGTAAACGGTATCTGGGGTACCCTGGCAGTTGGCCTTTTTGCAACGGACACGGTTCCCACATACGGCCTTTGCAACGCAGCAGGAGAGTATATGACCGGTCTGTTTTACGGCGGCGGATTCAAACTCTTAGGCATTCAGTTCTTAGGTATGCTTTGTACCGCAGGATTTACTGTTATTGCGATTTTTATCACCTTTAAGGTAATCGATAAGACCTTGGGTCTTCGTGCTTCCGCCGAGGATGAAATTACGGGGCTTGATATTTCCGAGCATGGTCTTCCCAGTGCATATGCAGATTTCGAAATTCAGAACTCTTATGGTGCTGAGTATTTAGACGGTGTATCCGATGTGGATTTGAATGGCCTGGATGTTGCTCCTGTGGAGTCTTCTGTGGAGGTTAAAGTTGCTCCTAATGTAGACAATCAGACCATGGAAGTTGGCTCACCGAAGATGACCAAGATTGAAATCCTTTGTAAGGAGCGAAATCTGGAGCGTCTGAAGAATGCTTTGCTTTCCCTGGGTATTACAGGTATGACCGTATCCCATGTCATGGGCTGCGGCGCACAGAAGGGACAGCCGGAGTACTATCGTGGAGTTGCTGTGGAGGCAGCCCTTCTTCCTAAGATTCGTGTGGACGTTGTAGTATGCGCCGTTCCTGTACGAAAAGTCATTGAGGCAGCCAAGAAAACTCTTTACACCGGACACATCGGTGACGGTAAGATCTTCGTATATAACGTGGAGAATGTTATTAAGATTCGTACCGGTGAGGAAGGCTATGATGCCCTTCAGGATGTTGAGTAAAATTCTTTACAAAAAAAGCCTGGTG
>Ga0181612_123433_pt1 | contig 21114 bp, 12 predicted proteins | sample HoacroProtozoa21_FD_119630 | JGI IMG/M metagenome (GOLD analysis project Ga0181612, IMG submission 119630) | Hoatzin crop microbial communities from Cojedes, Venezuel. Combined Assembly of Gp0051906, Gp0051904, Gp0051908
CGGTCAGGGAGTGCCCGACGGGCCGAACTCACTGCTCTTGTACAAGGACAAGGGAAGTGCCAAGTCGTCCCGATTCACTGCACACCGGCTAACTATTCCTGCTGTGCAAGCGAGATTACAATGGTGGCTGGTTCTGGGATCACCAGGTGTGAGCAGGGGGCTGAACCACCACACCTTGTATACCAGGTCTTTTTTTTCATTTGTAGCATTAAACAATGCTCACCTATGATTAACAAAATACACCACCAAAAGTGGATAGAATTACTTTTAACTATTGGCAAGTATCAAGATGCAAAGGAAAATTCAGGACTCTCTAAAAATATAGGTAGCATTACTCATATTAAAACTCTTCTAAAAATATCACAGAAAAAAATTTAGTGCATCAATAAGAAATGAAGGAAATGTTAAAGGGCATCCTTATTCTGCATCACCAGTGCAGAGAGACTAATCAAATCTTACAATAGCATGGCATTGATAGATATTAAGCACAGGATACTTCATTCCACTGGCACACTGACAAACTACTAATACAAGATCTGAAGTGATAAGGGGATTATCAGCAATGGAGATTGCAATGTAAATAAATGGAATGTCTATTTCTTTGCCTAAGGCTCGAGTTTCTGTTATAAAGATTTCGTTTTATATGTATATGTTTCTATCATCCATGCTTTTCATATTTCTTTAATGGATACCTTAAAATACAGTATTTCAGATATCTTTTACTTAATGTGTAAGTATTTCTTCCTCATTTCTGTAATCTTCCCAGCAGTTTAGCCTTCCTTTTCACTAATGCATGTGAAACGTTAGCAATATTTCTGTGGATCACTTTATGCAAGAACCAAAATAAGTCCTGTTACTCACTGGTAGTTCCTGTGTACAGGAGGTAGAGTTGAATGTCTGCTACGTAATAGCTGTTTTACTATGAATATTATTTCATAAATCTAAGTAAAATTTATACTCATAGGATACAGGTGCATAGATGAAAGCCATCTTATTGGAAATGGTAACATATAGTGGATTTCTTTCCTACATTCTGTATTATGGAAGTTGAAACATGCCCATTTAAAAATAGAGCAACTACTTAAGCAACAAAATGGCAAACTTGATTAATCTCCCTGGCTAGGTGAGATCCACTGCATAATGACATAACAACAAAAGTTTCAATTTGGTACGCCAGACAGATGCGCACAAATGCACTAATCAAATAGGGTAACAAAATTCCAGCAGCTGCAATGAGAGCTAAAAAAATATCAAATTAATGTCAGATACAGGTCTGTAAGTCTATATATAAAAATGAATTAATGCATAGTAAAAAAGTATACCTCCTCTGTCTTACCTGGCCATTACCTCTGACACTTAATTTCCTACCTTAATTTTGCTCAGTGTTTCAGCATCTGTGTATCTGTGTGGTAGAGTGCCTTTTTTCCTGTCATGGGGTTAGATATTCACATTCTGTTGTGTACTTTGATCTCCAAATTCTGTTTGTTTTACTTTTTTTTGATTTCTGCCTCATTGATAACTGTCTTCATGTCATTGTGTTACCTCACTTCATTGTACTTAATAAACAGTTTTGAACGTGGGTTAAACAATACCTAGATATGAAATCCTACAATCAGTCCATATATAATTCTAGTTACTACTGTTTAACCTCTTTTCCACAGGCATTAAAATTCAAAATACTTGTAAAAAATAAAAAAGTTGGAACAATTGAGGAAAGTATGCTCAGGAGAGAACTTGACAGTCATGGTGAGACAGGCGAAATTTCTGATTGTGAATATTTGTCCGACGAAGATGAGACTGATGACAAAGCCCCCATTTACCCGAAGAGTGGTGCCGTAAAAAGAAAAATCGAATATAAACCTCCAGCCACACCTCGAAAAAAAACAAAGGTAACTTTTGTTCTCAACTGAATTTAGAAAACACACAGATGTATGCCAGGTTTTTTTTTAAAAAGTAGAAATATATTATCTTAAAATAGAGACTAAATTTAAAAGGTAGGCTTTAAAATTACTTAGAGCAATATAATTTGAAATAATATTTTTTTAACTCAAGGTTTCAGAGTGTTCCTGATTCTTACAAGACACTCCAAACAGAGTATATTTTAGCATCCAACTAAAAAGCAACCCTTCCCTGTGCTCCCATCCTAAACTCCACCTGCATTTTTCACTTTCATGTCTTGCGTTTGTCCCAGGTGCTCAATGTCACACTAGACTTAAGATAAAGCTGCCCTCCTGGAGCTATGCATAGAGAACACTCATAGCTGTTCCTGATGATGAAGGACAGAAAGAACTACTTCTTCCTGCAGTCCACCAATTTGTCTTGCAGATTTTTAAGAGTTCCTGTTTCCCTATTTTATTCTGTTCTGGATTTATGCATGAAATCAGGTGTAGAGTTCTGGGTGCACTAAAACATTTTTAAGCACTTCTAATAGAAAAGGCATTTTTACATTTGTCATGTGGAGACGTAACATTAAACTCTTTTACTGAAAAAGAGTGTAAAAATTGGATGTAATCTTCTTTTTGACAGTCAGATTGAACTTACTCATTTTTTTAACCAAGTAGTAATTCTCTACCATTGAAATTTGTTGCTCAATCAGGGTTCAAACTGCCTTGTTCAAGTTTTTTAAGCAGGCAGGCAGCACTCCGTATCCAGTCACTTTTGTGCATCCTGCTCTGATTACCTGAATGCGGGTAGACTGGCAGTGCTCCTCAGGGCTCAGTGGTTTCGTTGAGAGGCAGTGTCTGTTTCTCTGTGCCTCTTTTCTCTAAGTCATTTGAAGGTCAAGATCTTTGTTTGTTTCTCTTTCCATCTGATACAGAGAAACAGTAAGGAAAAATTCTGAGGAAGGATGGAGTCCTTTTTGAACAGGGAAGGCCAAATTTCCAAATACTAGCGTCAGATACATCTGTAACATCATGTTACAGACCAGAACTTATACCACATACAGCTTGATCAACAGCAGCAACAACAGATGTCTGGTCATGTTTCACAGGCAGGAGAGAAATTGGTTTCCGGGGTCACACCCTATTGAAGTGGGAGTATTTAATCTGAGGTCCTACTTTATTGCTCTGTTGGAGTGTGGAACAGCATTTGAATCCACACCCAAGATACCCTAATGATGCTGTTGGCTTTGGCTGGGTCACTGCTTTCCACATCCAGAAAGCTGTATTATTCACGAGCTCTGTGCCAGTAGATTTTTATTGTTCCTCACGGGACATAGCACCAGTTGAACTTTGTGTAGTTTAAGAGCCACGAGCAGGCAATCCCATTATTTTGTTAGATGAGAATTTGCCTTCAAAAGCTCTAATGAAATCTAAATATTATTAGTGCCACCAGCTCTTTACTGGATACTACCACTGATTAGCTCACAAGTTCATGCTAGGTAAAATGAAGAGGTCACATGGTACCAGAGTTTAAGAGATCAGACCCTAGTGAAAGTTCAGTCACTTCAATGTACAGCAGCCTTTGCTATTGCTTGCTTTGGCAATGGTGCAAGACTAAACAAAGACACTGGCCAAAAAACTTTTCATCTTAATTAAGAAGAACAGAATTTTCCTAACTTCAGAGCAATGCTTGGAGGAATATACCTGTAATTGATTTGCTTGGCATCGTAAAATATTCTCCTGTTATTCTCCATTTTGTAATTGAGTTTGTGCTATTGATGTATAGATTCTCCTGCTCTTTTTTTTTTCTCCTCCCAGTACTTCCTCCAGGTACAACTTTTCTAGTACTTTATCTATTTAGGAATACAAAGTTGGACATGTATTTATGAGTAATGAAAATGAGCCATGAAAAATTATGTTAATTTACATACCAGCCTCAGAAGGAGGGAAACGATAAAGCTGTCCAACAGAACACAGTGCCAGGAAGCACTGGAAGCCTCTCCATTCACCTGAAAATTGCCATGATGAACACAGAGACAATATTCTTAATTGTCTCTGACTGGATCAATATGACTATCAAAAGTCATATCTTAACCTCAACTATTCATTAATTATTACACATTTTTCCATGCTTTATGCATCCAAAATGATAGTTTCTTCTGAATTGTTAATAATAATAATAACAAAATATGTGCTATTTTGATTTTTTTATTCTTCCATTATTTTATATTATTATTGTTAGATGAAGAAGATAAAAATTGCCATTCCCTTGTCGGACCTTGTGATTTACACCAAATCTCAGAAGTTTGTGAGCTTTGAGCATTCCCTAATTAATCAGAAGTGCTATGAAAATAATTCAATTGGAGAGACTCGAGCACGAAGATTTGTAAAACATGCAGGTAATTTCTTTTGGTTTAATGAGGTAAAAGTGACAATGTTGCTATGCTTCACTTCTTAGCTACTGGAAGTGTTAAAATTTTATGAAACACATGTTGTCCAATTTTATTTGGTTGTCTTTATAACATTGTTTTAGAAATATCTTGTCATTTGCACTGCATTTTTGTATTTCAGTTGGTTTTGTGAGGAAAACTGAAACAGCTTTGTTTTAATTTAATGTAATTTTATAAGAGCAAATATTAACATAGTGTACAAAATGTATGAATATCTTTGATTCATTGTTTTGTACATCAAATAATTTAGAAATTACAGTCAATACTCGAAAATCTGTGGAACAGATTTCACACCCGCTATGTATGGTCTGTAGTATTCACTGGAGTCAGGCATGCTGAACTCCTGGCTTTGAAGATAGCTGCAGATAAGAGAATACTCATTGACAGAATGAATAAACCCCACAGCAGTCAGTTTGCTCCATTTGACCAGATCTTTCATACCAGCCAAGTTGGATTATTCTAAACTCATTCTGTGTTGGAGCGTCTCCATTTGGTGCAGCCAACACAGTGCAGCCTCTGCTGTTCTAACTCCTGTTGTCTGCCTTAAGGGACTGTAAAGAACAGAGATCACTGACCAGGAGAATGTAGGCTGCCACAGGCCCATTCATTCTGGGCCTTCCTCACTTTTGTGGAGATGATTCAACGACTGGTTAGGTGAATGGTGCTGAATGGCGTCAGAACAAGTAGGCTTTTGCCAGCCATCCATAGTCAGAGTCCTCGCTGGTCCCTCTAGCAATCCAGTGAATGCAGAAGAAGCTCTATTAAAAAAGAAAGGCGGGTGGCGGGAGGATGGAAAGGATCAGACGGATGATCCTGGAAATGTAAAGCTTTCTGTTTAATTACTGAACAGGGATAGTGTAGCTAGAAGTCATTTGAAGTTTTCCACATCTGTGTAGTTTACAGCTTTGTGGGAGGGAACACAGCTAGGAGGAAGAAAATCAACTTACTCGAATAGTTAACACCTTCTGAAGATTACAAAGGAGGCAATTAAGCATCTTTTAGAAATGCGTTGTTCACTGGTTTGAGAATAGTCATTCATTTAATTTAAACATCAAAACAGCAATTAAGCAAAGATCATTTTGGGATGATTTTTTTCCTGTTGAACTATTAAAGAATGAGTGGGCTTTTCGATCTGTTTCCTGGTTTGTGTTTTTTAATTTTCCATGAGAACACAGTGGACTTTAGTGTAAATATCATGTATTTACCTAACAAAGGGGTGAAGAAACAGAGTATTTCCATGAAGGAACGATTCTTGTTTATCAAACCTTTAATAAAAGTGTGTACTATTCACAGAAATACTAGCAGATTTAAACATACACAAAATATTAAGGTTTTAAAATAGAATTTTAGCCATATCTTGGTGGCCCATGTACTAAAATTAACATGCATAAAAATGTCCCAAAGAGAAATACATTGATATGATATACTGATTATGTAAAAACAAAATAATTGCTGGATTATAATATTATATTTTTATTACTTATTCAAATAGAATCTCTTTATTAATAAAGTGTTTCTAACCAAGGTTTTATCATTCTCTTTTTCAGCTAAAGAATTTGTTTCACATACTTCAAGATTCATTACAAGGATCTACCCCAAAGGAACAAGAACAAACTCTTCAAATTATAATCCTCAAGAGTTCTGGAATGTGGGGTGTCAAATGGGTATGTACATTTGCAGAGATTGTTGTATTTCAGGCTTTGCGGAGACTATACATATACAGGAGTTTTCCTTCCTGTAATATGTTTTGTGCTACATAAGTTACGTATTTTCCCTCAGTGGCATCACTTTCATTTTGTGTTATCTAAGCTTCTTCTTCAGTTTACATATCCTAGTATTTTTTCATCCTGGTATACAGGAATTCTGGTATAGAATAATTAATGGGAATATTATTTTCATTAATTACAAATTATTTTCATTAATTACAAATAGGCCCTAATTAATTACAAATAGGCCCTAATTATAAATATCACTTTCTGTTAAATAGCTAGATATTATCCCAAATATACCAATTTTTTATATTTTATAAATTCCTTTAAACTACCTTTTTTTCTATTGGATACTAATAAAAACACAAAGAAGAACAATACAACATTTTAAAACTTCAAACCCTATTTTGTATTACTCCTAGCCCTAAGATTAAACAAGGAAGGATTTTCTCTTATAAAACATTGAAGCAAAAGCATATATATAAACAACTTTCAACAGTTAAAAAAATAATTTTCTTCTTTTTCTTCGTATATCATCTCCTTTTCTATTAATAATTCTATGATATTTATCTGTAGGTGTCTGTAAAGAGAGTCTAAATGATAACTTATATTTTACTGCCTGTCTGTTTGGGCTGAAGTTATGGCATTAACTATGTTACCTTAGGTTTTTAGGTACAAGTGAGCATGCTATGCATTAAGCATTGTACTGCAAAAAAAAAAAAAAGCAATATACTTTTCAAGAAAATGCAAATAGATTGCATTCTTTTCTATGCTGTATTAATCTGTTTCCATAACCTCTGTGCTTATTTGTCAGCTGTGGCAAAGTTATAAATAGAGCACACTCATAAAAGAAAATGGCAATGGTAGCTGCTGCTTCTTTTTTTTTCCCTTTCTTTTTTTCCATTTTTTCTCTTTTTTATTATTTCTCTTTTTAAAAAAAGGTCTTTTTCAGCTGAGGTGTAGCACTCTTTATAGCTACTTGGTATTTAACAAGAGAATAGAAGCAGCTGCCTGTTTAGCTAAAGGTGGTAACTGTTGGAATGCAATTACATTTGCTTTTTCCTAAGGTTGTCCTATAATCTTGAATTAAAAGAGGTGATGAAAAGATATGTATGTGTGATACAGGAATTTTCACATAGGAATGGAAGCCTCATCTGAAGGACCTGTGGATTTTCAATGGTCCTGTGTGACTTGAGTTGCACAGATGCAGGAGATGTGGGCGCAAAAATTAATATGGGTGCCAAGAATTCCCAAATTATAATATGCTGCTGCAAAGAAGCACTCAGATACTCCTGGTCAGCAGAATACCCAGGAAGAGCTGGGAGCTGCTGGGAGTCTCCAGTGACTATACAGATGCAAAGCAAATTTTGCATCTCAGTTTCCAGTACAAAGCATATTAGTGCCCTGAGCAATGAAATAACAATAACTTGCGTTTCACTTCAAGTTAGTATTTAATTTGAAATTGTTAAAAATAAGCATGACTTTTCTACCCAGCAGGCTTTGAAAACTTTTCACCTGTAAGCACATTCCCCTTTTTAATGGCTTTAGAGGCAATCTTGTTTTCAACTTCTTTGTACTTCACTTTCAAAGGTTCTCAGTTACAGGATATTTTTTTACGTCAGTCTGATACACCTTCTTCAGGCTTAGGTAGAGAACAATATTTTTGCATTCATATATATATTCTGTCTTTTATTCTGATTCTATACCAAAGCCACCTGAGGGAGACTGTGGGGTGAGCAGAGCAGTTTGCTGTAGGCTCCCCGTTTTGAGAGATGAAGGCGGTGTCACCTTGCTGTATTACAATACACCCTCATACAGAGAGGGGCACAGATTTCACTTTGCCTGTAGGGCCCTGGAGCTTATGTGCACCCTTGATCCAGGCTTCCTTTTTCCCCTGTTTCATTTCTCTGCTCCCAGAATATCTTTTGTTTCAAGTTACCTTCTCAGAAATGTTTTTAAGAGTGTGCTGTTTCCAACCAATCATGCGCTTGCATACCATTCACTCTTTAACACCCTAATGTATCCCGAGCTACTCTCCTACATTTATAGAACTTGGAAGAAGCATCATGCCTCACTTTCTGCTGAGAGATTGCTGTTCCCATGTCTGTGGCCCTGACCATAACCTGTGGCAGACATCCCTAAGCCTAAATTTCTTAGCATTTGCTGTTCCCATCCCGAGCTATGCCATGCTTTTGGTGCCACACATTGAGGTAATGTGGGAAACAAGGACTAGGGAGATGATTGCATGAATTTGGCCACTCGGTGCTGGCTGTTCCATGAAAGAACTGAAATGAACTCAGACCTCCCCATCATTCTTTCATTGTTACAAATTCTGCTTCTCATCCTCACTGTTGTATTGAGGTATAGTTTTACAACTACAGTAGGAGTAAAGAAATTACTAGTTAGTATAAATTTTGTTTGTGTCTGTGTCATTATGAATGTTTATTTATAGTACAGATTTGGACTTGGGCTAGGCTATTGCTGGAAGTATCTCACCATTACCATACAATTTGAAATTGGTTTGATTATATTCTGTCCTTGTGGTTGATCCTCACTTTTAGCTTAATGTCATGCTATTGCTGGATTATTTTCCTGGGGTGGTGCAGTCTCTGTATGCTATCCACATCGCTATTAAAAACTAGAAAGTTTGTTTTACACTTAGAGGAAGCACTGGCCAGATGTCCTTCATTTAAAATGGAATTAATCTCTCAGACTTCTCATACTGCAGTTTACTAGTTTTCTTACTAGCCTGTAAATCTCCACACTGATCTCTGCAAAGAATATCCATTTGTTAGATCTCAAATAGGACTGAGGTCTTTCAGAATGACTACATTGACTGTTGACTCATAGTATACTTTATGGAAAGTCATTCTAAACATTAGTATACAAAACATATGATTTTTGCTGTGCAGGGAATTTGGGCCCCTTCCTGGAAGAATTAAAAATATGCAGGAAGTGGTTAGATCTGCCCTCTTGGTCACATCACTTGCATGTTCATTTAAAGAAACATTTTTCTCATGGGAATAAGCTAATTATAAGCAATTCTCCATATATATTATTTGCAAGGCATGTCAGATCTATTCTTGATTCCCTAATCTGTTTTAGATAACTCTTTGGCAGAAATATAAATGAGCTTCACAATGCAACTCCCAAAGCTCCACTCAGTGACTCTTCTGCTGATGTCCTTCCCCTGATTTTACATAGATTTTTAAATTTTTATGTCTGTCCAATGTCCATATAACCCATGTACCTTCCCTGTCTCCCTACCATTGCACTCGGCATCCCATGCACAGCAGTAATCTCTCCAGGTCTCTTTTACTGACATCCTGAAACTGTTCACAGGACAGATTCTCAGATTTCTCCAAGGTCACCTATTCCCCTTCCTCAGCTCCTTTAACCCTCCTCACATCTGCTAGCTTACCCTTCTCACTTACATTTAAGTTCCTCTAACAGCCATAACTGTTCTGACTGGGCAAAGAAAATATATATCCCTATGTATAATACTACCTGCCAGGCCTCTGCATCATGTAAATGATGAGAGCTGAGTTATTCCTTCACTTCCCTTAGTGAAAGGCCCAAACCAGTGTGCTCTTCTGTACTTTGCCAACAATTTTCTCTAAATTGGCTGGAACATATTAACTCAGAGCAGCCTGGCACTCAGCTAACGCAGGATGAAGTGGTCCAACAGGCTCACGATTTGTTGGTGCTGAGGATGAGAATTATGTAATTGTGCAAATCTAATTTCCAGAGGAAGGCAAGTTAAAAACCACAGTAAAAAGTACAGAGTTTCCATAAAATGGCTTTTAGATATCACTGTGCATTCAGTCCATTCTCTGAAAACTGAGACTCATAAGAACAGGATAGATTTTGTGAACAAAGAGGTCTTATGGAAAAAAACACCTACAATAACTTTTTTTAGTCTGGGAAAATTAGTATGCCTCCTGCATAAAACTGCAGTGTGGCACTGGAAAGAACTGGTTTGGCATACCCATATCTTCTTTTTATTTAGTAAATAAAATGGAATGTAAAGATTTAATCAGGGATAGAAATTCAGGACAGTTATTTAAATAAACAGATATCAGTTCTATTATACTGACTGAAAAATACAGAGCAACAAAAGGAACCCAAAGAAAACCTGAGTGAAAATAAAAATAGAAAGACTTAAACATCCTTTTGAATATGTCCTTTGCATGCAGTAGATAACCTTATCCATGTATCAAAACAATCTACAGGAATGACCAAAACTTGTCCTACATTACATGAGAAAACCATGGTATGGCAGGGATAGAATTCGGTTTTAGAAGAGGCCATATAGAGCATTTGTTTTCTGGAGCATTTATAAAAATGTATATGCTACTGTGCAGGTTCCACTACTTGTATGATGGATTTTTTCTTATTATAGGTTTTGTTTTGGCCTGTGACATCGAAATGCAGCTCGGCAATTTAATCACTTCTGTTTTGTGGCTAAATCTTGTGTGCAATAATATGACAAAAGATAATGCATAAAAAGATGAGTGTTGCAGAAATCTCTAACTAGTTCTTATTTTAACCTCTGAAGCTACCTAGGGAAAAGAAACCCACTTCTTTAGATCCTGGTATGCCTCACCTGTGCAACTTAAAATGACCGTCAAGTCTGACCTTACTTCGGTTCTAAGTGAGTGAACACTTCAAGAAGAGGCAGACTTTGGAAAAACCTCATAAAGAAAAAGAAGGCACAGGATCACTAACTTACTTTCGAATTTTTCATTGTTGCTTGTGTTCTTTGAAACTATTTTCCTTTCTCGATGGACAAATGGCAAAACTGGAGACAACAGGACTGATTTTTTTTTTTATAAATAAAGAGATTATGTTTGATCATGGGAAGTTTAGATATTCTCACAATCTTACTGAACGCTGTACATTTTAGAATATGTGATGGAGTGTCAAATCTAGTAAAGTAATTTATGAAGTAATGAAAATGAATTGATGGAAAAACACAGGCTCTTCTATTGCAAGATGATGTAATATTACTTCTTGTTATAGGTTTAATTAGTTTTTCAGCATGATAGTTTTATACTCTTGTTATTATTTTTACTCAATTTTTTTTATAACACATCAGAAGTCTTACAAAAAATATAAAAGCAAGCATTTTCTATAACATGGCTTTTTTCAACAGCTAATGCAACATCTGAAACAAACTGAGAATATTCATTACATTATAGCTTTGAATTGTTGTTGCTTGAATTTCTTGTGAAATTTGTGAAATGACATGCTTTAATGTTTTCATTTTTATGTCGGGTTAGGTTATTAAAATACCTCAAAGCTCTTTGCAGTATATGTTGTTGCTGTCAGATACTAAGTGCACACTCTTAATCTAGCATTGTGATCCTTAAAACCTTGCAGATGACTAAATATTGCTTATGGTATGGAAAAGAGATATATCACAGCATTTCATCTTTGTTCATTCTGCATCTAAGAGCCTAATAGTTTGTCTCCACCCTTTAAACAGATCTTCAGTTATCTTTCCAAAGTGGGTTCCAGATTTCGTTCCAAACTAAAATACCTCTTTAGCTCAAAGGCAGAGGACAGGTCTGACCTCATGGTGAAAACATACCCAGGCTGTTCTGAACAGCTATCGTCCCAGTCTAGAGCTCATTCTTTGTTGGGGCTTGCTGAGGTCTTATCCTACAACTGACTCATGGAGAATGTGCTATAAGAAAGACAGGAAAGATTTTCTGCTAGCTCCCAAGCCAAGCAATGTCATGGAAGAATGAAATGAGAAGGCATAGAAAAGTATGCCTTGGTTGGCCACTCCCTCTTGTTGGGGTTTAAAGGACAGGACTAGCCATCACAGGTCAGCTGCAGAAAAGATACGGGGCTCAATACCTATATTATTACTGTCTTCCTAATATAGTTTTAACAGTCGAAGTAAAAACTAAATCTTGAATAACTGACATAAATCTTACTAAATAAGATTGAGTGTTGTGGAAAGTTAATACTAAGATGTCAAAGAAAAAAGTGTGTTTTCAACAAAGTCATGTAGTTGGAAAAAAATCCACAGCTGTAATAGCCGTCATGGTTTATGGAACCCTGAAAAAAGGGTTGCTTCACCTCTTTCTGTTTGCTCCCGTAAGTCCTCAACCCAATGGGACAGCTATTAGAATTGCAGACTCCAGGGATATGATTAATGTCATACTTAGAGTATGGACCCATTTTTGGTTACATTGTCCCTTAAACTTCATTGACTAGATGCTCAGTAGCTGTAGTGGGGCAGCTAAAACGTGTGTAGACAGCTACAAGTTAGGTGGTACAATATCACCCGGATATATGAAGCTGCCTAAACACACTCACCTTTCCTTTGGCTGAAAGGTGTTTTGAATAAAGGTTTCTTGTTTCCCTTGCAGGAACGTCTCTAACTGCCAGGTTTATGACAAAGCTCTTGGGCTACTCTGTAGCCTGCTTCTTTTTAGGCAGGGTTTTTTGGTGTGTGTAATAGATACCGAAATTTCACTTAAAAGCAAACACGCACAGAAATTTCATTTTATCATTAATTTTTCCAGCTATCTTCACTACATCTGAAGACAACCTGTACAATGCTAAATAATTTATCTGAAATCTAGTCAATTTTCAAGAAAAACAGAAAAATTGCAGGGTCACAATTGTCTCTCAATTTCTTGCTGACCCAGTTCTAAACCTTATGTTAAAGACCAGTCTAAAGCAGGAAAGGGAAGCTGATAATATACACTGTTCTGCCAAGAAGCACAAGTCAAACAGATTTTAAAAATTATGATTGAAAAGTATCTCTTTCAGGTGTAAAACAAGTGAAATGAAAACCAAAAGATGCTCAGACTCACACTGCAGTGTAACTTTCAGACTGACACATTAATGAAATAGCAAAAATCAATCTAGAGTTTAGACTTGATAGTTGATCAGAAATGCTTTAGGTACTTTCCCCATGAGAACCACACAAGAGACGATCCCTAATTGAAACCAGTTGCAGATACACTCAGACAATGGATGATTTTTAATCACCTGACATTTATTTTGTGGTAGAGGTACTTGTAATTAAGTAGGAAAAATGTCAGCAACTATGAACATTAGAATGGCTGGATTCATAACATTTCTAACGCCAGTCTCTTTAGAGCAACAGTATTGAATTTTCCCAAAGACAATAAGGACAGACTGACTGCACATGCTGAGCATGATGTGTCAGACAGTTACACATGTTTCTTAGTTCTCAGAAAAGTAGTCCCTCTTAGTAAGGCAGAATACCTCATGTTGTAAGTCGTTCATAAATGAAGTTTTTGTAGAATAAGAGCATACATTTTAAAATATGTCAGTGATGGGCAAAGCCAGAAATTACAATTAAGCTTAATAAAATTTGGAGTCTGAATAGCTGAAACCCCATTTTATTCTGTAAGAGGAGGAGAAAATACATACAGTTAGACCAAATTTTTTGATCAGAAAAAGAGATGAAAGACAGTTTGTATGCCAGAATCTATACTAAACAGTTAAGTCTCCTGTGTATTGTAAGGCAACCAGTCACTCTATCCTTTTTTTTTCTGGTAAACATGAAGTCCTTGTTCATAAAGTTTGGGTGGGATCTCACCTATTCACTGGCTTTGCAAGAGGGCTACAGCTGCATAAAAATTTAAAAAAACTCATAAAGACCAAGGCAAAGAAAATGCTGAGAACACTTATAAGACTGGCTTTGGACAGTATGTCCACAAGCCTGAATTAAGAAGCACCCAGAGTGGGGATCAGAGTGACATGTCAAGACAGGACAGGAACAGCAAGTAATGCGCCGGCTCAGAGCAGCCTGAGGAGGCTGGTGTACTTTGGCAGAGAGTCTTAATTATGATGGAAGTCTTTCTAGTTTCTCAGATAGACTGAAGGTGTTTAAAATCCACTGTGTTCCACCATTTTGCCAGGTTACTTGTTCTGACTACTTGGTGATAGAGCACATTATCCTTCTTACATCTGCTGTTAGTGAGAAGGGTTTACAGGGTACTATAGTATGCATTGGATTCTCTTACGCAAATTCCATCAGACTGGTATTAGATTGAATAACATTTTCCATATACTCAAAGGGAAATATTATTTGTACTTGGGGATACTGTGATAGTTAAAGTTTGCACAGGGCTTAGAAATCAGTGTTATATTTATCAATTGGATGATGAAGATATTGTGGTATTTTAGTTTCATAGAATTTGTTTACTGCTGATAAGAGATCCTCCTGCTGTGTATGCTGCTTCTGCTAAATGAATGCTTGCTTCCTGGTATACGTAACAGGCAACAATTTGTCATTGTTGCACTTTATCCTTCCTTCAGATGTCTGAAGTTAGTTTCAACGTAATCTGATGACTGAATATCCTCCCTTTTCATCCACATTTTGGGTCAACTCATACTCAGTTAGCATGCCCTTCATTCAGGCTATGGATGAAATTTTTTAAAAGCCACTTCCATCCCTTTGAGAAAAGTAATGTGTACTACCAGTCACATAAGGACTTCTGAAAATATTTCTGTATATTTGGGCAGAGATGGTTTGGGTGCAGCTGTGACCTGCATGTGAGAAGAAAGGAGAGACAGTCAACACTCAGCTGGGAGTGCTAATGCAGAATGAATGCAGTGTCTTCAAATTCAATCACATAGATCGTCTCATAACCAAAGACAAAATGTGCCAGATCATTAGGATATGGTCCTGTTTTCATAGAATTTCCCAGTCTGTGTGGAATTCAGCGAAAACCTTGATATCCAAGGCACAGAAGATGCGTTGCATCCATTGCAAGCAGCCCATTTTAAGAACATAGACAATTGGAAAGAGCTGAGAGGATGGCAACAAGATTAATCAAAGGGTTGGAAGTGGGATCTGTTATATCTATTAGACTCACATGAGTGAAGTAAATCATGGAGATAGGAACATTGGCACCAGGTGCTTTTTGCATATGATCTTTTTGGAGATTGCATAAAATTCAGTCATTTTGATGTGGATTTTAAATGGCATAAAATGCAATTAAGTAACTCATTTTAAGGAGAATTGGTGACAAATGTGTGGCTATCCATTTTAAAATCTTCCCTTTCAAATGCAGGAAATATATCAAACCTTAGGGTTGTAACAGAGCTAACATAACCAGGAAGCAAACCATAAAAAATAAAAAAATGATGATTTAAAACTCCCAAGAGGAATATTAATTGAGAGGCAGTATCACAGACAAAAGACACACAGTTTTCTTCAGCTGCCTTCAAATCATGGTCTCTTAGAAATCTAAGAACCCTAGTGCTCACTTTGGTTTTCAAAAGCTTTTGCTTTCAGTCTAAAAATCAATTATGTTTTGAATGTTAGTGCTTATGGAAGGTACTGTATTCGAATACTTTGATTGTGATTAGTTCTGCAATTAGTTGTGGGATTGACTTCCGTTAACTGCTGTGATACAGAGGTTTGGGATGAAATATACCCTTTGTATTCCTCTGTGCATCATGGATTGTTTCATTTTTGGAGCTAGGCTATTTCCTAACTTGCATTTGCTATATGAAGTTATTTACATCCAGGGCTAACAGGGACAGACATGGCAGCTTTGGTACTTTGCAAGAAGACTGGCATGGCAAATACTTCTGTTCTGAAGGAGATTCGGCCTCATGGTTTCAGGAAGACTTGGATCTGATTCAGATGCAGAAATCACACTAAGGAATTCCTTTGCTCATGTTGTCCTCCAAGCCCATGTTTTGATCTGCTGTCTTGATTTTGATGCCAATATCAAAAGCCATTTGGTGCTTCACTGAAAGACTGAAGAGAAAGTTTAACTCACGTAGTGCTAAAATTCAGGTGTCTGTACTTCCCCATGAAAACCATACGTTACAATTATGTACTGTTCACATGGTTTCGTAGCAAGCATATTCAGGCTTCTTTCCAAAAGAAACCAGCAGTTTAAAGCCTTCTTCATACGTGCATTAAATTTCTACAGTTTCATAAAACAACAGTATAAAGCATATTATTGACAGATTTGTTCCTGAGTTCAGCAAAACTGAAATGAAACTTTGGGTAGAAATTCTGTTTTCCTCGCAGAAAGATATTGCTAAGACCACACTGCTAGACAAAAGAAAACATAAGTTTGATTTATGAACTTGGCCATTTCTCAAGAAGTGTAAGGCTATAATTGCATCTGATTAAAAAGGAAAACTGAGCATCAACAGAACACCATAAAGCATTGTCCTAGGAGGACCTATGAACCTTGCACACATTTGTAGTAGAGATGTGCATCTCAGAGAATAATACAAAATTCCACATTCACTTACCTTAATCAGATTACAACTCGCAATACCCGGAAATCAGCCAGTGAATTAAAACTACTGTTCTCTGTGTTTTTAACTAATTCTAAGGTAAAATCAAATTGAGTAAAAACACAGTGCTGATATTTGAAGATATTAACCCACAACATTACCCTTCACTTGTGTTGCAAAAGCAATTTTCCTAATGTGATAAAATGTGAAGTATTCTTCTCTGCTTGTTTCTGTTGTTAAATCAGATTTTCCTGCTTAGTAGCCTATGAAGCTTGGCAAATTTAGCAACGGTCTCATTATGTGCAATCATGTAATTTATTTCATCATGTGGAAGCCGTTATTTGGAGCTACGACTGTTAGATTTGCCTAATTTCAGTTGCACTTTTTGAACCACACTTTCTGAAATTATGGCCTAGGAATTACCTCTGGACTGAGAGATCTTGGGTTATCTGTAGATCATGCCAGGTTCTAGACTTAACACAGCCTCAGGGTTGAAGCTCTGTAGCATTCATTGCACTGCTTGAATCAATGTTTTAAGATACAACAGGGGTCATACAGCACCACATTTTAGGTCTATTTCTGGATAGTATGTTAAGTCAAAAAAAAAAATTGTGAACCGCTGCCAAAGCTACACCAAGAGAATACTTACCCTCTTTCAAAAAGGCAATGGTGTGCAATGGGCAATATGGACATTCTGAAATTTAGTTTCTGTCATGAAAGGCAAAATAAGCTTAAAGTTCCTTTGCATATTGACACAGAACCTATGCCTGAATCTACATCAGCATTTAGTTTAAAGCAGAAGTGCACATTGTGTTTTGTTGTTGTTGGTTTGGGGTTTTTTGTTTGTTTGGGGTTTTTTTAGGCAAAGTTCTCAATTGTTCCTACTTACTGCATGTTGGTTCATGTTGCAGAGCAATCTTAGCTAGCACAGATGGGATTCATTTCAGATGAAACAGAGGATGCACTCTGGGAGCACTTAATGTATTCCAGCCATTAACCAGCATTGAGGCCATGGGACCAGGGTAGAGCTCTTTTGAAGTAACCCCACCAAAAACATATGTAATGCAAACATTAGGTCCATAGTACCAGCTGCTTCACTCTACAGATCTGTTCCTGTTTGTGCCATTTACTGCATAATTTTTTTAAAAGGTCATCAAAGCAGTTAAGAAACAAATAATTTTTGCAGTGAAACAGATCCAAATTTCTTCTGTTTTCCACGAGAGAAGGACTTCTGAATTCTGCCAGTTGTTTATTCAATACATTTATATTATCTCACAGGAACATGTAATAAGGTCCTCTACCTGAATTATTATGAGAAGTCACTTGTACTGCTTACAGTCTTCATTTTTTTTCTTGCCGAGCCATCAAGTAATGATTTTTTATCATTTTCTATTTAACACATGTCATGTTATCATTTCGCTGATTTGACTTGTGCATTTTCTGTTTTGAATGTGACAGGAAGCTCCAGTGTACTGGAATAGGGGAAAATTTCATTAAACAGGTCTATTTCAATGTTGGCTTTATCTCATGAATTACAATATCCTGTTGATGAAAAGTCTATTATTTTATTCTTGCTGTTGCAGCAAACTAAAATTGTTTTGAGCTGCCAAGGGAAGGAGAATGTCAGGTGTATACTAACAATAAACACCAGTACTGGAGGATTAAACTTGAAGAGAGTTTGCTCACATAAATTTAAGCACACTTTTAAAATTGCTTCTACTTCTATAAACTTCTGTGTATTTGCACTGAATATTCTAACTCTAAAGCTTCTTTATCTGCTGGGTGACATGCTTTTGTGTCAAATTCTGCAGCATAACTAAGGTTACTTATATGGTTTTGCCTTCTGCACCAGAACTCTGTGAGCAGGTTCAGAGTGCAGTGTCTTGCCACTGTAGAGAAACCAGTATATGAATTTAGTCCTTATGGAGAAAAAAGATCTCTCATTTCATATGCTCCAAGGTTTAATTTAGAAAGAAAAAGGAAAACGCACAACACAATGAAGTGTAAAAAAGATCTGTAGGGTGATGCTTAATATGTGGTGCAGTTCTAAATAGTGCACTTCTTCCGTGCATGAATCATTCATTATTGAATACTGCTAAATTTAAGAGAAATAACAGGGTCTTATAAATGAGTTGAAAGATCTACATGTTTAAATCTCTTCTGTTTTTGTTTTTACTGTTATTGTCAAAGCGTTGTTTTATAAAATGGTATCAACTCTAATTCACTAAAATTGATATTGGTTTATTTTTATAGTGGCCTTAAACTTCCAGACACTGGGAGTACAAATGGAACTGCAGAATGGAAAATTCCTAGACAATGGTGGCTGTGGCTATATTCTGAAACCAGAATTCCTGAGAAATCAGAATTCAACTTTTAGCCCATACAATGTGGGAAGATACAGTAAACCAATGTCTCTGTCAATAAAGGTAAGCTTAGTAAATTGTTGGTTTGTTCCATAAAATGTGAAAACAGATGTTACATAGTTTAGACCTATTTGTTATCTATTATTGGTTTCTCATTTTATCCCCATTCCTGGTTGTTGGGAAGTTTAATATTGTTTTTTAATAACATGTTAACACTCTTACATAGTATCTACTGCCGCTTGGATTGTTTCCCACATGTAGTTCGTTTATGTTTGCTAAATACATGTAGATGTTCAGAAGTTATAAGAGTTTGTAAAAATACATGATTTTTCACAGTGTTGTATACAGAAATACAAACATATCTTGCATTGTGTCACAACTGTAGCTGACAAAGGGACTTGTCAGTTCTGTTTGTGGAGACTGAACTCTGAAAACTCAGAAATCGAAAGTGCGCTTTTGGTGTTATTTTAAGTATTAGTAATACTACATGTACTATTATAATGCCAATTGACAAATGGAAATGTTTAAAGATATGATAGGAAGCTTTACACTTCTGTTAAGTTTCATAATCTTCCTATGCATACATAAAAGACTATCATCCTGAAATGATATAAATAGTGTAAAAAGGGGCATAAATCTATGAGCCTTTGAATTATTTCTACTTCCCCCAAATTCAAATCTGATTTACTTCTTAAAAATATTAGAAACCTATGTCATTTAAAACAAATGGGTTAGAAAAATCCTTCGAGGTCAAGTAGATGCTTTATAATTGTTCACTAGTCAGAAAACTACATTTTCCCAATGAAGAAGTGCTATTTCTGATTACACAGTACACTACTTGCATAAATGCTATTTAATTAGCATAAATTAGTGTATAATTGCTATTTTGTTTCTTTCAGAGAAATAAATAGTGGAGATAAAAATTAGCTAATAACAATTATAAAATACTTACATAATGCATGCACCTAATCAAGAACATTTTAGTGTCCTAACAGTGAGCATAGCAATTATGAATTGACATTACTGGATGATTTCAAGCTCGCATGCATATACATCAGTTACTTTAGCCCTTATTTGTATAAAGCTGGAGTTAATGAGACAAAAGATGATGAAAAATCCCCAATTGTAATGCAGGAGACAGATAAAATCATTGACAATGGGAAGGAGATATCTGAGTTTGGAAGAAGTTGGAAAAGACAGCTTTTAGGCTGACGACATAGGCTGAGATGGCAGGCTGGGTAGCACAGGATACAAAGAAGCAATGGCATCTCACCAGCTGAGCGACCGCAGGGTGCAGAGAGCCCCATTCATAGAGTCAGCAGCAAAAACCAGGGAATAGTGGTTGGAGACAAAAAGAGGCAGAAGCCTCAGTTAAAGGAACCTTTTGAGACCTTGGGTCTCAAAAATCGATTGGATTTATGGATTTGGGTCATAGTGTCCTGAAAAGATTCTGCTCTTTTCGCACCCTATGGGAGACACAGACTGGGTCTAGCTATGGGGTAATAGTGGGAAGCAGGACTTGGCCAACATGGCTGAATTTTCGTCATGACATTCAGGGCATGTCAAAGAACCTCCCCTTTTTCGAAGTGGGCAGTCATCAGTGTTTGCATCTTGCGTAGCTGACTAGTGAAGGTAGGAACTATTTTCTAGGAAGAAAGGGGACAGCATCAGGATTTGCTAAGCCACTGCTCTTTAATGTTTCAGGCTAGAACTTTTCTTGGAGCGAGGTATTACAGAAAATACACAAGCAAAAGGGGGATTTGTGGAGTTTGACTTTTCTGGGGAGTTGACAGGGGAGTAAGAGGATGTATCATGGGTTTTGATGCTTAGTCCTGAGATCTGGATCATAAGTGTCATATCTTTCACCTAGGCTTGCAGGCTTGTATATCTTTCTTGATACGTTCCATACCTTGATTTCTAAAAAAGCAGATTGCTGTACAAATGGTTATTCTCTCCTTGGTGTCCTGAAATATAGGTAGAAAGTAGACAAAGTTGTGACTTTCATAAATCCTTTCTTAGGCTGGGTGCCATATTACAGAGCAATCTGAGGCAAAAATTCCAGGTAGCTAACTCAGTTAAGGAGAAAAACATCAGGGATCCTACTAAATGCAGAGTTTTTATGCGTTACTATGAAAGTGCAGGAACACAGGCGAGGCAGTCTGCTACACACCCTGTAACACAACGCTGATGTTACTCCAGGTCTCAGCACTGGTCCGCTAGACACAGCTTTAATGGGGATTCATGAGCTTGATCTCAGAAAATGCACAAATCGTGAGACTGACTCTGCCAGCATTATTATCTTGCATGGTAACCAAATATAATTTTTATGGCCAGTTATTGAATAAAAACTTAAATCTGAATATTATTATTTAAAGCATGATATCAGATTTTTTTTTTTATGATGAGAGCAGTCAAACACTGGCACAGATTGCCCAGAGAGGTGGTAGATGCC
>Ga0181612_143543_pt1 | contig 21113 bp, 21 predicted proteins | sample HoacroProtozoa21_FD_119630 | JGI IMG/M metagenome (GOLD analysis project Ga0181612, IMG submission 119630) | Hoatzin crop microbial communities from Cojedes, Venezuel. Combined Assembly of Gp0051906, Gp0051904, Gp0051908
AAATTCACATGCAACTTGCCTCAAAACTCCTCCCCTGTCTTTACTCACCTCATCCTCTCTTTTGTTTCAAACCTCAGTCACTTAGTCATGCCTAAAATTGCACTTTTGTTACCATGATGTAATAGGCCCACACGTCAGTACTAGAAAAATAACAGCAATATTTAAGTTTACCTCCCTTCCCCTTTTCTCCCCCCTCTAACCACTAGACAATGCTCCTTCCCAGCTTGGTAAAAATTTGGCAGAGTCTCTACAGCTCTGTGGGCTGGAAGAAGTAACCCCACAAGACATTGTAACAGAAACTTAGAAAGCCCAAAGCTGGCTTCAGGTAAATTAATAAGCAAAAAAACAAACAAAAAAAACCCCACCAAATTTCTACCCCCCAGAAAACAGCCAAAGCAACAATGAAACTTGTCAGATCAAATAGAATGCTCCTGTCTGAACTCACAGGATTTGAGTGGCTTCAGACATATCAGTTCTTCCGTTCTTACTCACGCACTCTCTCCACCCCGGGGGGGCTACAGAAACGGTCACAGATAACACATCTCCACAGTGACAGTTCCAGCCAACTACACCAGCTAAGCTGTGAGGTTTCTGAGACAAGATTTGCATCCGAGTGAGCCTGCCGAGAGCTACTCCGCATTGCAGCTCTGTTTCTTGTCTCTGACACTGCTGCCTCAGCAGATGCTGGGGATCAGCTGGAGATCAGCAGCTGCTTCTGCTTTTGAATTACAGGTGCCCATTGAGCCTTCACACTGCACCAGCCACCTTCCTGCCTGCCACGAGTGACCACGGGGTGGTAAAGAGTCAGGACACACGGATGCAATGTGCAGTATTGATGTGAGGGCTGCTGGCCATAGCTCTTCAATGGATATTTCTCCCTCTCTGACCGGGGTTTCTCTGCTGGGGAAAGCGGAGCTGCAGCAGGCACTGGCAGGGCTGTTTGCAAGCGTACCACCTCCACAGATCTGTGAGAAACAGCACTCGCTGTGCAGCAGCAGCCATCGCACACCAGCCCTGCTCATTGCTCACCCTGCCTCACTATCTGCTTATCGTCTGTCCCTCAGAGCTCACTCCGCATCCCTTTGCTCACGCTGTGCTTCTGCTGTAGAAAAAACAGTCACCTTATCCATACCATCCTTTCTATAATGCAGTGCTTTCTACCACCTTGGTTACTGTACATAGTGAGCCTACCCAAGGTTTTTAAGACAGTGGCATGCTGCCCTCCTCTTTCCTCCAAAGGGCTAGGTAAACAGCATGCAGCATCTGATACACATCAACCACAAAAGAGTCCGTATCTCTGTCAAACAGCTCCCTGTGCTCAGCCATGTAGCAGCAGAAACGCTTCTATGTCATGCAGAGCCCTGATATGGCCAGGTACACACCATGAACGCACAGGCATTGCCTGCAAAGCATCCAGCTGACCACGAGAGCTGTCTGTGTGCCTGCAACGTGCCCGCTGGCTCAGCACTCGCCAGGTCCATCAGGCTGAATCGTGTAGGACAGCACACCTGTGCCTAGCAAGAAACCATGTGAACTACAGAAGACCCCCAGGGTAATGGCAGCAGACCAGAAACCTCCTATCAGAAGATGATCTGGGCTTGTCGCTTCTTGTCAGCCACGTTCTCCTCAGAGGAGAATGTCTCCAGAGCCCCACTGAACAGTGCCCAAACCCTGGGGTGACTCCACACGTGGCCTGGGCTGCTGCATCAGGAGAGAGGAGCTCAGCTCTGACCACTGCAATCTAGAAACAGGAGCTGCAGGGAAGAGTCACTTATTTTCCTCACGAAAAAAATTTAATAAAGTCCCAATGGCCAGACCTGCTGATGGAGCTGGGATATGCCTTCTAGTGCAGATGCCCTTTCCTTGCTGGGAAGGGAACAAAACTCTTGATAACTTCAAAATAAATGTCAATAATTTGAATACTTATTAAATAACTTTAATTATAGCCCCAGAGCTATTAATAATGTCAGCATTAAATATTCATTAAGTATTTAATGCTAACAGTAAGCAAGTATTTCACCAGCTGAACAGCTCATGAGCTGGATAAACAGATGACTTTAATAAAGCCTTTGCGGCGCAAGCAGTCGATGAATTGACTCTGTATGGTTTGAAATTGTATAATCCTGTCATGACCTTGCTTTGAATCTTTAGTCAGAGCCCACAAGCTAAGTAGCGGATTTGCTCTGGGCAGTTTAAAGTGGTATTTCAGGAAGGGATCACGAAGCAGAAACACGTCTACTACTGCCAGCCGTGCCGCTGACTCAACGCTGTCACAGCCGCTCTCTGACTGTGGGGCAAGCCTAGCTGCCCCTAGCCTGATCCTGCAAGGGTAAGCCAGCTCTGTCCAGCTCGGGAGATCCCAGCACTATTTATAGCATGACTGTCCACTCCACCATGCCACTGTATCTGAAACATGCAGGTCAGCGTTGCCTTTAGCATTTCAGATAAACAGACCCTTGCCCCCTCCTGACGTGCAGCAACAGCAACTGCCACATGCTGCCCCCGAGCTGACTGTCTTCACAGTCCAGGTGAGTTACTGCGTGCTGACTTACAGGTACCTTTGGGAGCTTTCCAGCCCTTCACCAACGCAGCCCCTTACAGAGAGCATAACCTCAGCATGAGTCTCCTCCGGGTGCTGAATGCTCTGTCTCTCTCCCAGCTGCTCACCCACAAAGAAAGGAAGCGTGCAGTGTGTCCAGCTAGTTTTGCTACAGGAATAGCTGCAAACTTGCAGATATGTGGACGTACAGATGCCTACTCCCCACTTGGCTGTCTGGTCACCAGGAAAGCAACACAGCACAAACAGCAATCAGAAAAGGATAGCAACTTCCAGCCTTCCCAGACAGGGTCTGGATCCAGCACCTCCATCCCTGTGCTATGTGGTTGGCCCCTCTGACACTAGGAGGGGGTGGGGACAATGAGAGAGCATCTATCAAGCAAAAAGGTCCTTAACCTTTGACCTTTTGAGGCATTTTCCATCCTGAGAATGCAGTGGAAATCTCTGAGTACAGCAACAGCTGTGTGAGCAGAGAGGTGCTGTGTTCACTTCACACTGGCCACACAAGTAGCCAGTCCACTTTAAGTTTCAAAGAAACACATTTCCCTGAAGCAAGCAGCAGCAAACCACAGGCCACACACCACTGAGCCAAGAGCAGCACCGTAGAAAAGGAAATAAATGCTGCAGGCTGCTGAAGAGCCACTGTTCACTGCGGCCAACATCAGACCCATGAGAGGGCTGGACCACAGGCAAAGGCGATGATGCACCACAGCCACAGCCATTGCGCACTGCCTGGTGGCAACGTGGCAGACAGCCCCCAGCCTTAACCTATGCAAGGGAAGAGCTCCATGGACCAGACACCAGACTGAGCAAGTGGGGTATGGTGGGGTTAACATCAAAGCATCACTTCCTTTCCTTGCCCTTCAGACCACCACATGAGAAGTGTTGGGGCCAGAGGGCGCATGGAGGAACAAGGTGCCTTGAGGGATGGCAGTGCTTCTGCTCAGCAACAAGCATCTGGCTCCACTGAAGCTCAAGACGATGTTTTGAGATCAGTTCCCTTCATGATGGTCAAACAGAGCCTGGGCTGCCTGGTTTGTGCTGCCAACATCATGCCTCCCTGGTCCTCAGATCCCGATGTTTCAATGCTGGACCCCCAGAGCTCCATGGCAGGGACCCTGTGCCCCACGAAGCAGACAGCAAAGTGGGGTCAGGCTCCCAGGTTTCTGCCACAATGCTGGAGAACGAGCTGGCCCCCATCACAGAGGCCTTCAGGACTTTCGCTATTGCAGACACCTGCTGCCCCAAATGAGGAGAGGACAGTGCCACTTACTAGAAAAATATGCCTTTATTTACCATCTGTGGTTTGCTCAGTAGAGAATATTCTGTGGCAAGGGGACCAGCTGAAGCCATGCTGTTGATTGTGGCTAGCACATCCCCACCTGCACCATGCAGGGGGTGGCAGGATGAGGTCTCCATCTACAAACAAGGTGCTTATAGATGCTGCTTTCATCTCAGGCCCCACTGCCCTCCACCGCTGTGTTGTTCAGGTCCTGTCAGCAGAGCACACAGCCTCCCCACCAGCCCCACCACCATGCTGTGGTCACGGTTTCTGTCCGGGGTCAGGAACCCTTACAGGGCACACTGCTTCTGGCACTTGCCTTACAAGGCAGTTGGGATGAGTTAAATAATGGGTTGGAGGGACAGTTTCTGAGATGGGAATGGTCGATAACACAAAAGAAACATCTCACAGCTAATGAGCCAACTAGCAGGCAGGTGCCTGTCGTACAGCAGTCACCGTGCTGAATGCCTGTGCAGGGTGGTCAGCCATGGCTCGGGTCAGGAGGTTGAAGCCTCTGCACTACTGGTTCCCACACCACTGCCTGCAGTGTGGCATGGCACAGCCCAGCCGCCCGCAGCGCTGGCATGAGGGGCCTCCTCGACGCCTGCCAGCTGTCCCCACAAGCCTGCTAGCCCAAGCTTATGGGGGCCATGATGCCATGTGGGGCCCCAGCACCAGTATCTTCTCAGGTAGCAAGTAGTGAGTTTCAATAGGGTCTTCAGCACACTACATTTTGATTTTGTTGTTGTTTTTCAGAGGTCCACTTGCAAGCCTTTACCAGTTGTTGAGCCCCCTCATGCTGAAGGCCAAAGCATACTTTCTTGGTGGGCTTCATAGTGTGAGACCTCCAGCTTGGTCACTGCTGCTCAGGCAGCACTCACCCCTCACACATCCTCCAACAGCCCCATTTAAAGCTTAAATAAACCAAAGAAGGTCTTGGATTCCTCAAAATTAATCAGAGCGATTTTGGAGACGTTGACGTGCAAACTGTCCATCTTCCTGAGCTTGAACAAAGCCCCCAGGTAGCTCTTCCGGGCCCATGTTTTCTGACTCGTACAGTAGTTGATGCCTTTGTCCTCCATCAGCACGTGGCTGCCTGGCGAGGCCGGGTTTTTCTTGTAGACAATGTGGGTCAACACCTGGCTGCTGCAGACGCTGCCGCGGAAGAGCACGTTGGAGTACACGAAGTACAGGCCGGTCTCATTGATGACAAGGCCCTGGTCACGGTACTGAATGCCGTTGGTGAAGGCATGGCCAGAGATGGGTTCCCACTCCAGAGGAAGGTCCTGCTGGGCCGGGTTCCCTGGAAGCCGAAATGAGAAAAAGTGCAGTAAGTACAAGCAGTTGCGTGTTTTTTCCTTGAGTCACACCCCATGTCACAACAAGTCAACTGTTCTCCAAGCCCTTGTCTGCAGCATGGAAAGTCCACCCCAACCTCACACTGGTGGGAGCTCTCACCTTCACCTCGCTCAACACCAGCCACTTGTGACAGCCTTCTGCCCGCACACCCCAGATGCGAACCAAAAACCAAACCAAAAAACAGAGCCCTCACTGAAAAGCCTAAATGAGGGGAAGATTTCTGGTGTGGAGTAACTTCCCACTGTCAGAGCACATGTGTTACCAAGGGCAAATAAGAAAGCCTGTGCGAGGGGGGCTCCTCACAACTACGACCATGCCACCCTCTTACCCCAGCCACGTCCACCCTATCCCCCGCTCCCACATCCTGCTGGCCCCTCAGCACATACCTGTTAAGTGTGCTGCCCTTCTCGCTTCTTTTTTCATTGACTGCCCCTGCTGCCCTGCACAAACATAGGGAAGACATTAGCCATACGGTCCATGGAGAAGCCAGCCCACAGAGCAGAAGGGAGCTAACCACGAAGCTGGAATGGGACAGATTCAGAGCAGTACCAGGCACATAAGCACCAAGGCTTAGCAGTGCTTGGGCAAACACTGCAGGGCAAGACGAGGAGCTGAAGAGTTGCAGCAAAGGATCCAGATGCAATCAAAACAGAGGGAAAAAGCAAGGAGAGCTTTCATTTTATAATGGCTTGGTTGGTAAGTTCAAGCAGAAGACTCTCACTAAGGGTGCAGGAGAGGGACAAAACTGCGCCTTCGCTCAGCATCTCTGGCCGATGCCAAGGCAACTGCTCACATTCTCTCCAGTCCAGCACTGCCAAGGGCAGATGTACCCACGGCAGGGGGCTTCTGCCTGCTGACTACCAACCCTCCTTACAATCAGATCAGAGAAGACACTAGAGACATCCTGCAAACCATCCTGCTGGCCATGCAGACCTTGTCGTCCAAGAGACAGAGGACAGCTGGGAAAATCCTGCCTTTCCCGGAGAGCTGGGTTCCCCATGGAGAGATGGGCCAGTTACAGTGGCTCAGTATTCTGATCCCGTCCCACCCCATCCTTCCCTTCTTCTCAGCATCTACTTCCAAGCATCATGTTCTCAGTTTTAGAAGCAGCCTTTTCTTTTCTCGAGTCAACTAAATTTTCCTCTCCTCTCCCCCTTCTGCTTTACACTATTTCCCTGGGTTTGTTTATTTATCCATTCCCCTCAAGAAATTCTGGATTACTCTTTAAGACTTATATTCAACTACTGCTAAAGCAGCCTATGATCAGAGCACTGAGCATCCAGTTAAAATGACAGCTTCCCTCCCCCTAAGCAAGAGATTACAAAATTTATTGATATGGGAGTTGATGGGAACCAGGACTGCCCTTTCCAGAGAATTTTGTTATTTCCAAATTTTCTTTCATTCAGTACCAGAACAAACTTGAAAAGAAATTAACTTTCCTACTAGCCAAAATTATCAAAAAATAAAAACCAAACCCAAACCTTTCCAGATCTAGTAAAAACTGTCAAGAGAGCTGAAAATTTCTTTCTGAGTTGGCCATCTTTAAAATGGGATATCCTCACTGATACCATTAACGTGGAATGTAAATGTAAAATAATAGTTTGGAAGTTGAAATAACGATTTTTGAATTGTTCCATTCAGATTGAAACTTTTTGGGTTTTTTTCCCTAGACGAAATTTAGAAAAATTGGCACGTTCTTGTGGAAAGTTTCAATTTCACTGAAATGACATTTCGAAATTAAAAAACCACCACATATAATCAGGCTCTTCTCAACTAGCTTTGGCTGCAGTGAGACTTCCTACCAAAATAAATTAGGAAAAAGTAAATTGCGTTCTCAGGGATGAGAGTGAATCCCCCACCCCTAAAGAAAATGAAACCCACCGCATGCTCCCAAAATCTTAACAGAGTGAAGGGAGAAAGCAGTAAAACGTGCGGGGCCCGTCTCCGTTCTCCTCCTTCCATTCATGATGTTGCTATAGGTTAGGACAGTCAGAAGGTCGTTTTTACAGCAGAGCAGCCCCCGTGCTGCTGCCCCACCAGGCCTGGGAGGCTCCAGGGGAGAGGCACACACTGTCCCAGGACCTCTAAGCGCTCCAGCAGGCAGGGTGCAGGACCCCATCCCCACACCCCGGAGATAAAGCTCGTTTTCAAGCCAAGCAAGCAAAATCAGCACTTCCAGAATATCGAGCTGCGACCTCGCTTTTGCCCCCGATGAGGAGAGGGAAGAGTTTGACAGGAGCATTCACACACACTGGCACAGAGGAGTTCCTCCTCTACATGCATCAACTCACCTATGAGTTTCTCCAAAGCTGGAGGGATGTGTTCAGTGCTGGCAGACTGTCAAAAGAGAAGAGTGACCAGCTGTTTGAGCAGAGTGAGAGCATAAATACATCATCTAAAGCAGCCAAGGACTATCTTTGACAGTGGCTGATTTCGGGTGCTCACAGGAAGCTGCAAAGTGCTAAGAAATATACAGGGAGAGAGACCTTGCAGCACTCAGAAACACAGAGATCCAGATCCATCAGTCACCAACAGAGCAGTCCCCCCACAGCAATGAGCAGCCCCACTGAACATTAGCGTGGAAGACATCTAAATGCCACCAGCCTGCCCCTTGGGGAGTTTTGCATCACTTCAGCACCTCGGACCCAATTTGAAGTTTTTCTTTTTTTCCTGTTTCCCCAGAGCCTCCGTGAACAGCCAGCCAGACCTCACCTCTCTGAGTTCAGCCAGTTGCTTCTCCAGGTGGAAGATCTGAAACATGCTCAGCCCCACTCCAGTGAGGGCCAGCAGGATCAGCAAGGAGATCACCAGGAAGCCAACGCTCCTCCTTTCCCTGTTGTTCCTCGTTTTTTTCCTCCGGTCTGGTACCGGTGGTGGGAAAGAAGCGCTGGGAGGTGCCGGAGGGCAGGAAGTACTTGTGTTGGTACAGCCGTCCACCCAAAAGATCTGGGGGTACACGTAGTTCAAGTTCTGCTGCATGGCCGGGAGCGGGATGGGCTGGACGTGCTTGGTGTGATCTTCCATTTGGCAGCCATAAACTGCCGGGGCTGTCCCAGGCTGAGCCCTGGGGGAAGACCCAGCTCTGCCTTTATACGCCTGCATCACTCCAGCAGTGAACACCCAGCTCAGATGCTGCAACTCTATGAAAGCCTCAAGTATCAACAGCAAACCCCAAAGAGCTTCCGCCCTTGGCTGCAGGTTCGGGGCACCCGCCTGCTCCTCCCACACCGCGGCAGCTCACACAGGCAGCGGGACCAGCCCGGCAGCAGATTCTGCTCACATAAAACCGCGCTCAGCGGCCAGGCTTGGGAAGTGGGTGCACGCAGCAGCGAAGCGCTTGTGGGGTACGCGAGGGCTGCGCTGTCGGTCGGGTGCCGAGTAATCAGCCCAGCGCACACCCACCAGCTAACCACCCTTTCCAGCAGCCCACACGGGCAGAGGCAGCTGCTTTTCCACTGCGGTGTCCTGGACCACAAGCAGAGCAAAAGGAATGTCAAAACCTCTGGCTTCTTGCACAAGGAGGGAGAGAGGTAGAGCTGAGGACCTCTCCCCTCAGCAGAAGGATGAAGACCTGTCCACGCGCAGCGGTGGATGCTGGGGAATTCCTTTGTTTCACAGAGGACAAATTACTTACCGGTCTCTGTTGTGCATCCCACCTTTACCTTGGCTGCTCTGCAGGACACAGATCCCAGGTCACAGAACACCGGTCACAGACACCTTTCCACTGTGATAAAATCCAGCTTACTCGAGAAGAGGCAGACACTGTCAGTCCTTCAGCCTCAGCAGAGCTGCCCCGGCGTTAGCAGCCGAGCAGAGCCAGCTCAGTGGGCTGCCTTCACCCACACCACATCACCACGAAGCACCGGCAGGGTTGTAATATAGGAAACACACAGTACCCTGGGGCACAAGGACACTCTTCTGGCAGCTTCTGCTGCCCCTCTTACCTTCGCAAATACCATCTCTAGTCCCACAGTCCTCTTCTAACCTGAAGAAACCTTAGCGAGGGAAGGGCTTTTTTATCATCTCTTCAGGTCAATGCTGAGCACTACAGCAGGACCTAACCTGGCTGAGTAACTTGTGGTTAAAGCCTGGGGTAGACACTGTGCTGCTCGTCTTGGTAGAAGTTCTCTTGCCTTCCAGAAAATGATCCAGAATGCAGGTCATGCTGCAAAGGACCAGCACTTACAAGAGCTCATTACAAAATCATAATGAGAAGAGACAGGGACATTTCTACTCCTCAACTTCCATTTTCTCACTTTCTATTCCTTCTTGACCACAGACATCCAAGTGGTGGCAATGAGATTTTCCCACAGATTTAGAGGTCCACACAAAGGAGTATAAACAGCAACTTGCTCTTCCGTTTTACAGACCTATGTTGAAGTGTGTATTTGTATTGGGTAATGTTTAAAAAAAACCAAAATGCTTAATACAAGAGCGAACTGGAGATTCATCTCCTCTGTGGCTGAAGGAAGTTGTCCCAACACGCAGCCTTTGATCTTGAACATCAAAACTGGGGTCTGCGAACAGCAGGATTTAAGAACGTATGCACACTTGTTTCTCCAAAGCAAGGGCTCAGCTTTGCCTCCAACCACACCAATAAGTCAGACGTGTCCTCAAAGCCTTCCCTGCACCACCAGACACCCCACTGCTGTTTGAAGATGCTCACCACAGCCGTTTGCTGCAGCAGTGATTCGCAGCACGAGAGGTTTCAGCAACCCATCTGTCTCTTCCTCGTACTTCTAGGTTTCTGACATAAGACACAAAAGTAACATAAATCCAGCTCCAGCAATTAAAGCCTGGTCGTGCTTATGCCCGCCCTCACGTAGCCCTCCCCTCTGCATCCCAGAAGAGTTCTCCCCAGCCAGCCCGAGGACGGGTCCTCATCCACTCCCATGGTCATTACAAGAGAGGGTCACACAAAGGGCTGGGCTCAGCTCCACGTGGCTCAGGGAGCAGGGGACTGAAGCCCAGGACTCACTCAAAGCTGGAAGCGTTGCTGACAAGCACGTCAGAAGCCATTGAGCACTTAGCTTTGCCTGGAGAGGATCCAGTCAAGTTTTTTCTGACAGTGGCCATGTTTAATGCAGACAGCTTATCTTGGTGGGATTACAGGCACAGCAGGCTCCCTTAAATGTCAGAAGTGTACTTATTTCTCACCCACTGCTTCCTATTTGCACAAAGACACCTTTTTTTATGGGTGGGTGAGAGGGAAGAGACAATGAAACCAATGCAAGCCTTTTCAGCCATGTCTACTGCATCTTCTGTTTCAGATGCTCAGATCAAGAACCTGCACCCTAGAGATCCACATGTTGTGGCAAGCTGAAGACTGGGGCTATTTAGCCATCAAAGGATCGGTTTTGGTGCACAGTGTGTTTTCAGAGACATTTCCCTCCCTAGCACACTCTACTGTGCTGGTGACACTCTCCGTTTCCCATCACCACCTTCAAAGATCACCAAGATGGTAAGCACTGGAAGACAGTGGCAAGCGGGGCTGTGTCTGTGTAGCACATCATGATGCCTGCGGGCTCTCGGCTCTGCTGGCTTCCTATTGCTCAAGCGACACACACTGTTAACAGGGCTTTTGAAATAATAGTGGGACTATTTGCTGCAGGTAGACACTTAAGTCACGTGAATCTCTATTGCTAGAAGGCCTAGAGCCAGAATTTCAACAAGGTTGAGCTCTCCTAAAATACGGGGCAAGGATAGCTGGGTGGGAAAGTGGGAGTTAAGAAGGACAAAAGAGGTGTCAGGTTTGTCTTTCTGCCTCCCTATCCCTCTCTCTGCCCAGTCTGCAAGATGCACACTCTGTTTCCAGCAGCCTTGTCATGTCGTTTAACAGGAAGGAATAGTTTCAAATGGAAATACCTTCCATATGCTTTATTAAAGAAAGAAACCCCTTTGCCAAAACCAACAAAAGACAAGCCACAGTTACACAGAGAGAGGATTTGCTCAGAAGAACCTCCTGCATCCCCACCTTGCCTCCAGATGAGAGATGGGAGCTCTTATTAATGACACACACTATTCTGCTAAAGTTTATGTTGATAGCAAAGAGAATCAGCCAGCAGCTAGATTTAAGGACAAAAGGATGAACTGCTTGAAACACACCAAAGAAAGCAGGACTTCAACAATGACGCAGATCTAACACTTGACAGAAAACAAAATTTAAAAAAACTCATAAGTGTGAACCACCACGTAGGAGATGCTCTCATCAGGTTCTGGGCAGAGTCAGATATGTGTTTGTCTGAAAGTGATTAACAATTATTTCCTATTACACTAGTGACTAGTGGAAATGCTAAAAAGCAACTATCGAAAGCCCACAGGGCTGCATAAATTACACCCAAGAACAACAGAAGAAGTTGAGAATTCTGCGCATTCAAAAAACAGGATTCAAAATATTAACCCGAGATATTAACAGCCTCGGCAACCTTCGGTGGTCCCAGGCTAAACCACACAAGCAGAGCCAGCAGAAACAACTACTGCAAACCGGGTAAGGATCAGCCCCAGCTGGCAGAAGAGATGGCACCCATTAAAGCTCACCAATGGGTGGAGTGGAAAGAGTAGCCGAGAGCACCATCCAGGACAAGGCTTCTGATTTTCCACCAGGATTGCCCTTAACACAGTGCTATTTCAACTCATTTACCACAGATCTGGAAGAAATCAAGAAAAATATTTCACCGTAATATCTGCAGATTAACATAACTGGCAAGAGATCCTAAGTAACCATGACGACAGACAACTGAATCAGAAGAAAATAAGTCTAGAAACAAAGAGTACAGTTCAAACTCTTTAGACAGAAAGAGACATCCTAAGAAGATTATACAGTTCTGAAACAGAGAGGCTACCCAGCTGGACATGTGCTTCCAGCAGGGAAAGCCCACGGGCTCCCACAGGTATGAGCTCCCGTAGAGCACTAGATAGCTACACTGTCCCAGCACCCATATTGCAAGTTTACGGTCAGCTTTAGAGGGGCTCAGGAAGCAGTTGCAATAACAGCTGGACAGCAAAGGCATTCAACTTAGTCCTTTCAAGAGCAGACTGGCAGGGAGGGATGGCCAGCGTGTGAAAAATCTGTATAAAGGGGGACGATTGCCAGCAGCAGAGGGTTCTTGAATCTCACAGGAAAAAACAACCTTCCCAGGGAGCCAGTAACTGGGAGCCAAAGGTGAAGGAGTTTGTGCAAGAGAGACATGTATTTTTCACTGTACATTTGTCACATTAAAGGGTTTCAAGGAGTCTGACAAGCAGCAAGAAGAAAGCCCTCCCATTGAGTCATGAGGTTTGGAGTGAATCCCCCTTGCTTTCTAAACTCCTTCTCAGAGAGGGGCCTAGGTGCGGCTGGGTCCACTCCTAGTCCCAGACCTGGTCAATGGTTTATGTCTAAGGGGTTGGGTACGTAGCTGCTTACCAGGGTCAACATTTGCCTGTCAGAGCCCTCCCAGGGACTTTCACTGAAACAGTTTCACAAAGTTGAAACATTAGGTGATTCATTCAAGCGACAGGTATCACAGATTCGGGATTGCCATTGATAAATGCATTGTCTACAAAATTGAGCTCAAGCTAATGGTTTAGCGCTTTAGTTAACAATGTGTACCCAGGCGTAAGTCCGACAAAGTCAGAGGCACAACTCTTGTCAAAAAGGTGTCCCTTCTTTGGGGGGCGAACAGAGATTCAGGCGCATCGACCCGTCCATCAGGATTGTTTGGCTCCTCCTCCCAAGGTGGTTTTCAAGTGCCAATTTTCATGCTTTTGAAATCTTTGGCAAGGTAGGACTAATTCAAGTATGTGTTGACTAGCTCTTGGCATGGTACGCTGGGTCCTCTGGAGCGGGACTCAGCAGTTCACCATGCCCTCGGGGCTGGGAGCTCAGTACATGCTTAGAGGAGGCCTTCTGTTTTTATCTGAAGCAACATCTGGCTGTGCACCCTTCCTCGCACCCCAGGGGTCACTCAGTTTATAGATTTTATACTTCTGTCCGATCAGCGAAGCTCATTGTTCCAAGTTGAACTGCTCCCTTCTGTTAATTCTTCGGTTCTTGACACACGAGTCCAAGCAAGTCTTGCTCTTGCATTGACAAGTCCAGCAAGGCCATCGACCCACAACATTGGAACAGATGCTTCTGAGAACTGCCTCCTGAGGTAGCAGGTTCTCCATCCACTGAAGCCTTCCAGGGGCACGGAAGACACCAGAGTTCACCCAGCCCTTGCAGTTATCACTGACATCTTAGTGTTGTTTCTTTATTACATGTTTTTTTAACAGCTCAGTTTCCCAGACAAGGGTGATGCTTTTTGTTTCCTCAACAACTGCTCTCTGATAGAAGTACTTGCAGCAATGTGAAGCCATGTGAGCTGTTGGCACCAAGACAAGGGCGATATTCACATATTCACACTCAAGGGCAGGTTTCAAAATCCATTTCTAACAGCTCTGGCCTGGCATTGCAGTGCTTAATATGTCCCTCTTCCAGTGAGCAAGGTGCTTTGTTCTCTCCTTCACCGTGATCCCAACAAGCAGGCAGCAGCCCTGCGTTCAGCGGAAGAGGTACAGGGCTCTGACCCAAGGCAGGAAAGAATCCAGGCTGGGAAGAAGCCAAAGCAGCTGAGAAAAAGAAGAATTGAAAGCAGCAGAGTAAGAGTTTTTCTGTTGCATCTGTAAGAAGAGCAAGGAAATAAGATCTAGTGGTTACGAGGTAATGGGATCTATTTCTTGAACATCCGAGAAAGAGAAGCAGGTCATTCCGTAACATACGATAGTTTAGTCACGGGACAAAATGGAACGAGGTGTTGTGGCCACTCAGAGGTTGCAAGAAAGACCACAGCAGACGTGAAGATGTTGATTTCCTGTCCTCCCCAGTGATGGTCGAGAACTGCATTCGCAAGCCCTTCAGTAGGATCCATGCCTAGCCCCAGGCTGCCTGCACAAAGCCAGCCCTGGCCAATGCTGGCTGGCTCTGCTGGCCAGTGCAGCCTGGTCAGTATTTGACAGTTTTATTCCTTCTTGGGAGCAGCCATTCTCAGCCCATTAAAAAAAAAAAAAAAACAAAACAAAAAAAACAACCAACCAAACAAGACCCAACAACAACCCCCCTGCCCTGAGATCTACCTTGAGATCCTTGCCAAGTTCCACCAGGATCACACCTCAGCTCCGTGTCACTGAGCCAATTCAGGCCCTGCAGCACACGGAGATCCCTACACCCGATGTGGCCATCTCCTTACACAAGAACCTTGACACCAGCGACCCATGTCAGCTGACTTTCCAAAGCCCCGAGGGACCTTCAGCTGACTTTCCTAGGATTTAGCTTTGAGCTACAGGTGGTTTCACAGGCAACGTACACAACCTTGCCATTTCAGCACTAACCATGTCAAATTATGTCTAACAAGATAATCAAGCTATTTTTCTGGAAAAAAATGTCAAATATTCTTGTTTGCTGCAAGTTCACAGCGGGCCCAGCAGCCAGATGTAGGCTCTAGCCACCGCTTCTAACAAAAGAAAAACAAGCCTCAAGATGGCAAACGAATTTCTTTTCCATTTCTAGGTCCACAAAGTACAAAGTCAACTTCATCTCCATTCCCCACCAAAAGCCATACCCATAATCTGTGACTTAATTAGTGACGAATGAAAAGCAGCATGGGCAAGACCAGTTGCAGCTCCCAGGCCATGTGCCCAACATGAGATAGCGGTAAGGCAGCAGAAAGCTCCTTGGTAGCTTCTTTTAACATTACTATTCTTAAACTAGAGAAGGGATATGGAAGAAAGATTCACGAGTTTCATTATCCTTTCCTAAGCTAACATGTTTTAGGTAAACCAGCTCTGGGAACACCGCTTCTTGTTGAGCGGTCAAAAGCCCCAGCAGTGCCTTCAGCAGTACCTGAGGCTGTTTGACACTCAGGGTTTCCAGGAGATGAGACACACGCTGCTTGGCGGCCTACCCACAGCACTTTGTGGTCAGGGCTCTACACTTTAATTGTTCCAAATGAAGCGGAACACGTTTGTACCTAATCAAGCGAAGCATGCTAAGCTGTTCCATCTTGTTTCATCTCACACTAACTTGGCAAAAGCAGAAGCCACATAGAGACACCTCACGCTTGAGTTGTCTACTCACCAGTACCACACAGCTGTCAGAGTTTGCATATTTTCAAAATATTGGATTTCCACTCTGATGCTTAATGTATACCACCTAAATACCTTCTTTTGGCAAACATGTCTAGTAATTCACTTCTGCAATGCGTATGCTTGTGACTATCCACCTTCCCACAGAAACCTTCACATTGCTTCAAAATTTTTTTGACCTTAGGCTCAAGACCTGCCCGAGGACTGCAAGGATGCAGTCCTCATTCACTACTGTGTACGCAGGTGGGCTTCTTGGCATTTTATACTGACAACCGTCCAGCATCATTACGCAGTATCACAAGATGGATGAGGCCCTCACTAAGTACCCACAATGCCACAGGAGTTTGTCAAGATTTATAAGCTGTCTTCAGTAGAAAGTATTATCTCTAGATAAAGATTACGACCAGTTTATGAGGGACTTGATTTCACCAAAGAATCAAGTTTTGAAAGGTAGAGCCAGTGTGACATTAATAAAACTGGAAGTAAAAAATGACTCACGAGCCCACATGAAAGGATAACATTAAGCAATAAGAACTTGACATTAAGAGCCTTTTTTTTTTTCTTTTTGTCAAAAAAGAAAAAAGCGGTTACAAATAATTAAAAGCAGTAAGGCAGCAGCGGAAGCTGTGGTTCAAACTCCCATCTGCTGCCAGAACACACACCCTTGAGTTTGCGATAGCACCGCCGGCTCCGTAGGTTCCTTCAGACGCTGGCTTCCTCAGCAGCAGCAGCACAACCTTTGCTTCGATTGGAAAGCTCAGACCTAGAGACAGTTGCAAGGGTTAGGTACCGTACCGAGCAGAACAGGAAAGTCACTCCTTGGCTGACAGGCACCAGCAGGGACTCCGACAGACATGCTTTCTTCACCGGAGTCGTTGCTGCAAACGGCCACCTCCACTGACCCAGCACAAAAAACACCCCAGGCTGACATTTTTCACCGCACAACCTCAGTCTCTGTTAGCCAGGTACTTAAAACACCAGAGAAGTCCGCACCATGGGCAGCACCTCTGCTCCCCATCTCAGCAGCTCAGTTGATGCCAGCTCCTGCCGACTCCAAGCCCAGAGGCGGCATTTCTTGGGGACGATCCGTAGCTTTCAGGAAAGCGAGCCTGCACAGCCCATGACATCGTTGACCCTTCACATCGGTTTGGTGGCACACTTTCAGAAGCGGGAATGCTGCAAGGCGCTCTTGGAACAGTCTTGAAACACAGAAGCCCGAGTGCGAAGTTTCTGGTCCCATGTCACCTACCACTTGCATCTGCCACATCCCCGGTGTGACAGCAGCCACGCGGCCTCGAGCCTTATCCTCCCCACAGAGCTCTGCTCCATCCATGTAGGATACCCATCATTCCCATGGCACCTTTCCTCATGTTCGTTACATGGCAAGCTTTATCGCCATTTTTCCACAGAATGCAGCAACTCCTTAGATGTAAGTCACAGCCAATTTTCGAAACATATATAGAAAGTAGAGTATTAAAGGACTGCTTTAGAAGGCATTTAGTTTCACATCTGAAATTATTAACTTGGAAATTTGAACGCGCGCTTGGAATTTAAATACGCACAACCTACTCAGGCATGAAACAGATCGTATGAGCAGAAGGCGGCCAGCAGTAATGGATTTCGGTCCAAGGCTAAGTATCACCTTCCCAAGAGAGAATGGGATGTACACCTACACCCTTTTAAACAAACACAATATGCTCCTCTTGCATGAGGAAGCACTGAGGAGCGCTGCTAGTTCCTCAAATGTAATTGCCAAGTGATCTTCAAGGATTGCTCACCAGTGCTGTGGGGTAACCCAGGCCAGGAAGCGAATGCACGCAGGACAGAGTAAGGAGTTGTCCCTTACAGCAAAACAGAAAAAGGATAAGGAGGAAAGTTTCTGGCCATCCATGGAACTGCTGCATCCAGGTGAGGCAATCTTCCTTGCCCCAGAGCTGTGTGCTCACACCATACAGTTGATAAATATATATGACCACCACCATCTTTGGTTTAACTTCAGTTTCACAACCAGATTTTCTTTCATCCAATGCTTACAGGCGAGCTAGAACGAAGCACAACTAACCCCCCCTGTTAAGAGACACGCCTGTTGCCTGCATATTGCAGCACGACTCCTTTGGCCTCATTCTACACCTATCACAGCACATTCTAGGTCTGTCAGCCTCCAGTTTACAGCCAGACAGTGAAGATGGGCTGTTCTAAGGATTCGGTCACGTCCAGCTTCAGCTGGTTCTTACTGACAAGAACAGCACAGCGATTGCCAGGGCAGTGAAGCAAAGCGCACTTCCTACAAGTGATGCTTCAAAAGGAAGAAATCAATAAAAAAAGACATCCCACAAAAAAAAAAAAAAATCATATCCCCAGAAACCATCCCAGCCCACCCCCCACTCGATTGCTTTTTAAATCATAGTGCTGTGATGAAACAGAGAGTCTTGAGACACTCAAGCGAGAAATTAGTGCTGGGGAGGTCTCATTTGACAAGAAAAGTAGATGCTGGACAGCCGGTGAATCTGTCGTTCAGCTGCGCGCAGTGCTGCTATGCCAGCTAGGATAAGTTCGGAGGAAGGGACCAGTAAGGGGCGAACTTCAAGCTGAAAACTCTGGTTTGAAATTATAAACGACTATCATTTTCTTTTAATGGCCTTTTATACCCTTCACAGACCTCAGCTCTGAGTACCAAGCAATAATTTCATGTGGCCATTCTCACATAAAGCTTCTACTTTTAAGGATCCCCCAAGTCAAGACGAGGGCTGACACCGGCTGGAAGCTTCTCTAGCTGCTTCTTCTTTTATGTGGCCACAATTCCCGAACTTTCAGACAAGGCACCACCCAGTCTTCAGCTTCCCTCACTCCACTCCCCCCTTTTCTTTTTTTTAAATAGGCAAAAACACATCTAGGCCGACAAATAAGTTCATCAGCTCCTTATTACGGCCGAAAGGACCCCAGTCCTAGTCCTGGACTGGAATTTAAAGACTAGTCCTTCTCAAAGAATTTAAGTCACAAGTTTCATTTTCAGAAGAAAAATGCAAGTAAAGACAAAGTGTTCAGATTTATTTGGAAATTCACAGTTTCTAATGGCACTACAGCTCTGTAGTTACATACTCTTGTTCCACAACATTGTACGCTGCACTCAGGTGGTACATATTTTCCTCATCCAGGTTTGAAACCTTTCTGAACTCACGTTCAACATGTCTGGTTCATGTGCTCTGACTGGCTAATTGTGCAGATCAACCCCAAAAGTAGATCACCTTAAAGTATTCATAAACTAACAAGAAAGCAGCAAAAAAACCAAAGGCTTTAAATAAGTCACATTACACACAATACCCAGGAGAGGCATTAGATCTGTTAAAAAGGGTACCACTAAAAGTGCTCAATAAGTTAACTTATTTTTTACAACGTGAACCTGTAACACCTGCCAAAAGGAATAACCTTTTGCTCCACTCGCTCAGATACACACTCAACATTTTAGCAGTCACACATCCTATAGTATCCAAATATACAATCACAGTCAAAATAAAAAACCCACTTGGATATGAAAATACCAGCCACACAAACACTGCACATTTGTTAGCCAGTACAAAAGCAAACGTTATGGAAACGCCAACTTTGAGCCAACCTGACCAGTCAGACTTCAAGGCTTTGCAAACTCAACACACCCAGAGCCAGCTCGGAGCAGGGCCCAGCTGCACCAGCTCGCCCTCACATTCTTCACCTGAGCTCTTCCCTGAGCTCTCAGCACAGAAACAGCGAGCATCCCCTGTTCACTTCCTTCAGAGAATTACAGCAGGCAATTTAGATAACGAGCACATTCATCAGCCAAAGACACCATCACACAGAGGAAATTCTGTAGAGCCACTGTCACTCATTTAGCACATCAGACTACGGCTCTGACTGGTAACTGAAGGTACAAATAAACACGATTACCATCCTTCGCAAGATATTTTCCTCAACAGAGTTTGCAAAACCAGGATCTAGTCAGGCAAGTCCATCTATTAGTATTTTTACAGTATTCAGTCCACATTACTGAGTCCAGCTGAAGGCCAACGCATGTCCCTTTACAGCACTGTAGTGTTGCATCTTCAAAAAAAGCTAGAGAAATTACAAAATAAATCAAATGACAAACAATTATATCTCCCCTCTTCCAGTGGCATTATAAATAGACAAAAGGCACATAAATATGGGAAGGTGCAAGAAATAGGAACAAAGCTAAAGGAAGAGGATTAGGCTTTTATCCCTATTCCACCCAACAAACTGGGTTTCAAAAAATCTCTGCCCCAGGAACTGTGAAAAAAAACCTTTATAAAATGAACCCAGCCCTCCCTCCCCCCACGCTGTTCTCATAGGAAATTATCAGCTTTGTAAAGCTGCACCTTATAGCCAAGACTGACACAATCCCATCTATTTAAAAAGGCAGAAACCAAATTTCTGAATACTTTCCAATTAGTTGAGCTCTTCGTCTCCCACTATCCTCCCACAGAATACCACAGACTGTTCTCAAACGAACAAACACTCTCCTGTTTGACAAGTTCAGCTAGTTTTAGATGTGTCCAGAAACTGCCGTGACACCAAGTGTTCCCACTGTTATATCTTTGTTTCCTTTGATTATGTCATGCAGGCTTGGCATTGACCCTGACTTAGTCTGTATCAGAGTTTTTATGAGCTTCCCTTGGTCTGAAACTTTTGACCGTCTTCGTTTCATAGCCCTCTTCTCAGTTTTTGTCTTTTGGGTCTGTCCATTGCACAGACTCGTACACGCTGAAATGCCACAAAAATAGGACTCCTCAGACTGTGATGACGTTTCGGAGCTTCCTTCGGATGGAGGACCCTTATACGAAGAGTGATAAACTTCCCCAATGTTAGAGAAGTCCCTCTGGTTCGTAAACGGCTTCCTTCCTTTAATTTCCCCATTGGCTATTGGATGCACAGGCTCCGCTGTTGGCTTAACAGTCTCTATTTTTTCACTTTTGTATTTACAACGCTTTTTCTGAAACCACAAGCGAAAAGAGAAGCAGTTAGGTTCTGGCAGGCAAGCAGAGCGTGGGAACCGGTGCAGGGGAGAGCCGCCGAGGCTTTCACCACCGGCCAGCAACACCACGCTCGGCTCAGCCCCCCCTCCCCGCCACCCCGCACCTTCTTCTCCGGGGAGAACTTCAGCGGTTCTACAATGTACAGGTCCTCTGGATCCACTGCAAGAGAGGGAACGTAAACTTAGCAGTCCTGACGCTGCCAGCTCTAGAACAATGCAATTCTAAATAAGCAGAGGCATGACAAAATATCCCACTTCTCACACACAGTTTCGTTCCTGTTATACGCCAGTCTGGCATCCCTCCGTCAGGGCGCTCTCAATCATTCTCCCCAGTCAAAGCAGGGGAGAATTTAGAAAAAGCATGGCTTTGCAAAGAAACCAGTCTATGCCTTGGCTAGTCTCTAGCGTAAGATGTTCCCAGTTCAATTCATGAACTTTTTAAAGTTTCATGCAGTTTTATTCACAGTACAAAAAGCCGTGAAGCAAGTCTGCTGCACCCAGTGTCAACTGCATTACTATAATTTGCAACACTTCTGCTTTTGCATCATGATGATGGCCTAAGAAATGACAATTCAGTTGCCCTAAGTGTAACATGAGTACTAAAAAGACCAGATCATTCTTCTTAACCAAGCCAAGACAAATACTCTAAATTTTCTTACTACAGTTGATAAGTTTGGTTCCTAAATACGAGCCAAGTTTCAAAGACAGACTATCAGGACTTCTCAGAATTAGGGCATTCAGACTTCCCACATCCAGAATTAAAAAAGGAAAAAAGCCACCTTCTGCAA
>Ga0181612_182888_pt1 | contig 21112 bp, 19 predicted proteins | sample HoacroProtozoa21_FD_119630 | JGI IMG/M metagenome (GOLD analysis project Ga0181612, IMG submission 119630) | Hoatzin crop microbial communities from Cojedes, Venezuel. Combined Assembly of Gp0051906, Gp0051904, Gp0051908
CCATGCCAGGATTTTGTGTGCCCCTTCAGTGAGAGGTGCCTGCTGAGACCAAGGTGAGGACATGGGAGGTACTGCTCAGGGGTTATGAAGTATCACTGCTGTGGAGGGACAGAATCACTGCCGCTTTTCAGGTAAAACCTCCAGCTTGCCTGTCCCTCTAGAGCTGTTTCTGCACATGGAAGATCCCGCAAGTCAGCTTCCTGCTGTCTGTGCTACATCCTGCTGCCTCTGTGCTCCTGCAGTGAGGCGTCGCTTTTTCAGGGAGAAAAAAAATATAAATGACAGGCAGCTCAGTAGTAGCTTCCTGTCTTCCCCAGGAAGAAGCACAGTGGCCTGTTGTCTTTTGGAGTAGCTTAAAATTTCGAATAGCAGTCTTGCTTTCTTAATCACCAGGCTCGGACCCCGTGCCTGTCCAGCCGCAGGGTGTGATGTGCAGCCCTCTGCATCAGCCAGCCTTGCCTCCGTGGAGCTGGTGATGCCCTGAGTCGAAGGCTGCCTCCTCGAGCTAGTGCAGAGTGCTGCCAAATGCTCTGTCCATGCTTACACTCACTTATGCTTAATTAGCCCCTGTTAGAAATGCAGGAGCTTCTGCAGCGAGGACCCATCCTCCACAGGTGAGCCCTAGCTCTAAGCTTTCATGTTGTTTTCACATCCTTTGCATTCTGCCTTATTTCTTAAGCAAAATGTTATTCCTCTTGTAGCAGTGAGCATCTCTAAGTTCAGTGATTCTGTTTTAATTCTGTATTAATCCAGGACAGATTTTCTGATGTTCAATTTCTCATCTCAGTTACTGGCTAATGGAAACAGTAATTTCGTCTCCACAGACCTTAAGCAAAATACAGTGAGGGACTGATGGTGATGCGCTGGTGAGAAATTTGTAAGCTACCGTGGAAAGAAAGGACAGGGTAGGACTGAGGTGCCGGGATGGAGAAGTGGGAGAGCTGGGCTGGTGACAGGGAAGCCAAGAAGAGCTCCAGATCCAAGGAAAATGAGGTAAAAAACTCCTGTTGTTTGGATCACAGCCCGTTGAGTTTGCCACCTTTAATCTCTGATCTTCACATTCCACCACTTAAAAACTGAGATACTGCCTCCAAAAACCCGTAAGTGTACAGGGCTCTCATTGCATTATTTATGAAGCACTGTAAGAGCTCTAAATAGGATGTGATGTGAAAGTGGTGTGAAAAAAAGGAAGGAAACCTGTTTGACAGTACAATGCTGCACGCTAGGTTGTCTAAGTCCATGATGAAATCTCTTTTGATAAAGCTGCAGCCTGTCTCAGGGCAGCCACATTAAACTCTTTCTTCTCGAAGGAGTTAAAACCAGCTGTGCCAAAACACAAAACACTTCCTTTTGCACAGTGGCAAAACAGAGGTTTGCTTCTGTAGCAGTGTAGAAGCATGTTTAAAATTGGTCTTTTTAAAACTGGTGGGGCAGTGGGGGACAGCACCAAAACCTGAGCTTGGGCTTTATCGCTGCTCCCTGTTAACAGGATTGGCAAGGTCGTGCAAGATGGAAGCTACTGTGGATGGGAGATGGGCTGTTATTTATACAGCTATGAGCGTAACACCGTAATGGTGGAGATAAAGATAAATGCAATATAATTGCCAATTACTCAATCAGTGTATTGTGACATGCTGAAGCAATAATGGGCAGCGCTGTGGCAAGGGAGCGTCCTTCCTCCCCGCGGCCAGCCTGCCCACACCCTCCTGGGAACGGCAGGACAATGTAAAAACAGTATTTGCCCCTTAGTACTGTTCTCCATGGTTTTGCTCGGCTGATAGCAGGCAGGCATGGGGAAGGAGGTGCCAAGCAGGGTGAGGAACACCAACAGGTCTCCTATGCTCCCGTGGTCAGACGCAGCCATGCCACGTGCAGCACGAGGGGGCTGCTTTGGAGACTTGCACCAGGGTGTCGGGTGCTTTCCTGTACGACCCCTGTGCAGGAGCCCCTTGTGCTCCTCAAATCCAGCTGCGGTTTCTGAAGCAGGACTGACATCAGGCCTCCCCAGGAGGCAGTTTCAGCTGTGGGGATCAGTGCAGCCAGCTCTCCTGTTGCTGCACGACAGTGCATCCGTGCAAATACTGGTATCCATCCAAATAGTGATATCCATCCATTTTAACCCCGGGGGTATAGTACCTTTAGGTTGTGGTAGTTAAATAAAATAACCAAAGATGCGTAAATCATCCCCAGCATGTCCTAGAAAGAACGTAAAAAAAGTAGAAATCCAAGTTCCGTGATCTGTACTGTAGCATCTTTTAAAAACGTCATCAACAACAAACCAAAAAAAGAAGCCTTTGTCTAGACGCTTGTTTCCTAACATTGAACGCCAGGAGTTATTGCTCCTGTACCTTTCTGGAGACTTTCTGGCTGGGGAATGTTCTCTTTCCAGAGGAAATCCTTTTAACTTTCAGCGGTTCAAGACACTAATTGGGTGAAATAATAGCTTGGCACTCCCCCAAGCAATATGATTTTTATCTTTTTTTGTTGTCTGCAAAAGTCTGGCTTGTTCCAGTGCTATGAGTCATGGAGGGAATATGGATGTTGGACCCCCCCTGGTATCCAGGGATGGGCTTCTGGTGAGATGGGCATGGGGTCCTTGGTGAGAGGTGACCATGGGGGTCTCAGACATGCTCCACAGAGCTGAGTTAGTGCTGCCTGCCCCTCTCCTGCCTTCACCAGGCTGATGTTGTCTTGTTGCTGATGTGCGTGTCTCTAGGCACCTTTGTTACTGACTTACTCAAGGGTGGGTTTATTTTATGTTGGCTACTGCTCTGGTTTCTCCAGGTGACTCATCTTAAAAATAATTATAGATTCATGCTTTGTATTTGTCAAATGCTAAGTATTCATCAGCTTCAACTAGCATGTTTTGATGTTTTCAGCGGAGACTTAGATTTTGATGGTTTATTTAGCCCAGAAATAAGCCTGATAGAGTAAACACCGGAGCTTTGAACCTCTCAGGATTTTGTTTCTGTATGATGGATTAAACAAACTGAGGTATTAGCAGAAGTGTCTCTTTCTTGTTCTGGAAAAAAGGCCTCAGGGCGCAAAGCATCAGCCATGGCTTTCACCATAAGTACTCTGCCTTCCTTGTGTCTGTGGGGCTGGGCAGCCCCTGGCATGTGGCTCTGGTTCAGGAGAGGACCCTCCAGCCAGGCCCTGCTGCTCCCGTGCTTGAGGTCAGGTGTGTGCTAGGGACCGTGGCTCACCCATGTGAGGACAAGGTGCTGGTTTTACTTGTGGGATGAATCAAGCAAACAAAGTGCCGTAGGAAGCTGTGTGGATGATCTTGTCTCAGGTGTCATCTGGCTCATTTGAGTTTCTCACCAGCCGGTTGAATACAAATGGGACTGCACCAGTCTCCACCCCACAACTCCTCCCTGTGCTCTCAGCAGGGCTTCTGTGAGGATGCATGTGCTTGTTTTAGCCTCCAGACCACGGAGAACCAGAGCGACACATCGTGCGTTGTTGTTTCCCACCTCCATGTGGAAAATCCAGCTACACTTGGGCTCTGCAACTCACACCATCCTCACTGTCTAGCCCGAGACTCCATCCCGGGACCAGAAGCCGATGGAGATATGCAAACCAGGAAACTACAATGCATAAAATATGCCAAGGACAGGGAGATGCATGAGGCTGGGCTGCACAGGACTAACTTATGTTAAACTGAAACCAGAATTTCCCACTGAATCCTTTGCCTTGCTTGAAGTAAGGTGTCCAAGCAGTAAAACCTCCATCGAGAAGGAAGTGATGGGCCTCCATGGACCCTCTGTGAAGGTCCTTGTTCTCTCTCTACATGCATGGGACAGACTGAATGCAGGGCCTGACCAGATGCAATAGGAGGCTAAATCTGGGAAAAGAACCAAACAACCAAAGCAAGCTAATGGGTCACAAGTACAGACATGTCTGTGTTGCCCTCAGTTTGTGAGCAGCAGGGCTCGCGTGGCTGCTGGGCTGGCCATGCCATTCTTTACCTGCTGCGTCTCCTGCAGGAGCAGTATTTAATCCTCCTCCTCCAAATTATGCCACCAGATGCTTTTCCTCCTGCTGCCACTGTGAAATACCCACCGGGTCAGCAACGCGTACCTGCCTGAGAACCGCCAGCCCTCATGGTTTGTCTCCTAGGTAGGTTTTGTTGCCGCAAGCAAAGCAGCCCCTGGTACAGGTGGCCTCGCAGCCAGTGTCGTGGCTGCTTGCTGCGGACAGTTTGCAGGCAAGGTGGGCTAGAGCAGTTTGGGCGCAGGTAGGCTGTCCCACCTTGTGCCAAGGTCTCTGGTGCCCCATCCCAGTGCCAGCTGCCCAGGGAGGTGTTGAACAGTGAAAGTGAGTGGGGAAAGGGGGCTTCCTAAGGCAGGATGTGATGCTGTTTGACTTGTGCTGTTGACATTTGTCTCTGTTTTGCTGTGCCCTTCGCTGAGGAGGAGCTCTTGGTCTCCTGCGCCAGCGCTCCTTCCCTTGGGGCATTTTTTTTCCTTCTCCTTTTACCATCTTTACAGCTAGTTTTCTTTCCTGCATCTGCAAGGCTTCCTCCAGCAAAGCCCTGGCAGACAATCTTATCTTGCAGCACAAGCAGTCCCACTCCTTTCACTACAGTGTCTCGTCTGCTCCAATGCTTGGTTGGAGCAAGGCTGCGGTTGGGGATCGTGGCTGCTCCACACGCACCTATGCCTGCTGGTGCTGGCAGCTTTTTCCCTCTGGCAGGGGCACGGGCAGAGCTGGCAGGAGAGCGGCAGCGGCAGGAGTTTGGCTTTAAAAAGGCACTTGAAGAGGTTTGAGCTGTGCTTGCCATTTCTAGAGGGGAGCACTTTTTATTTCATGGGGAGGAGAGATGAGAGGGTGTATTTTTTCCCCCCTTTTCTTATTCCCCCTTTTTTTAAAGGCCCCCAAACCCCCCCCCCCCCCCCAAGTTTGTGGCTTTAGTGTTTACTATTTTATAGTTCTGCTCCAGAGCATCTGTGGGAAAGGGCCTTGCACCTATTTCAGGAGAAGAGATTTTAAAACCCCACAGCAGAAGATAGATCGAGGACTTTCATTGCTTATGCCTTGAAGCAGATATTCCTGATAACTAATGCACCTGAAACTATTAAAAAAAGCACAGATACAAATAGCACCAAAATTAACTGAAGATAATGAACAATTCTTTTTGCCTGACCACACCCTGCAAACCAGAAAATATTTTATCTTGTGCAAAAAGTGGAAAGCGATGTACCATCCTGACCAGGGCAGCCTGGAAGCCTCGTGATGTTTGCTTTGTTTACGTTTCTGGGGCTGGATGGCAAATTTAGCGGAGCTGCAACTGAAAGTCTTTGTTCTCCAAAGCCCTGTAAAAGTTTCAAGTTTCTTGAAAAGTCTGGAGAAAATTCAGAGTTACTGGATGATGCATTTCAGATGGATCCAACTCTCATGACAATCAGTGGTGATCTTTCTGTTTACTTGTAAAGGCCCTCATAAAGGGCCTCACCAAGACCGTGTTGATAGGCAGATGCTCACGATGACTTGTTTTGTAGTGAGGGTTGACGCCTTGTTCAGGCCATCTGTTTTATCAGATTGTTTACCTTTTATTGCTGAAGTCCAACTGATGTGCATCATTTTACCAGTGAAAGGGGCAGAGGAACGGCTATAGGAAATCACTTCTGTCGAACACTGTACTTAAAGCACAAAGCAGGACCACAACTATTCCTTTTTATTAAATAACTTCTGATGCACTAGGTTTAGATTTATTTTTACATTGCTGGTGCCTCCAGCCTTTTCTGACTGGCATTTCCTGGAGCCTCCTGCCGACCTCCAACCACAGGTGGTGAGAGCTGCACCGTTTGCCGGGGTTTGCACAAGGCTTCACTGCAGAGGTGGATCCTCCAATGCCTCGTGGTGTTGCGGTGAGTCACAAGCACAGGCACCACGGGTGCCAAAGCCTGTGACAATGTAACTGCACAATCCAAACGTACCTGTGCAATCTGAAAGTACAATCCAGGGTACAATCTAAAAGTAGCTCCAGGCATTAAGGGAAAAATCAAGCGTTATATCCCACACCTCATGATCAGCTAAGAAAGTGACAGTGGTTTTACAAGTAGCAGCTTCTGGGGTTTGGCTGGCTTCTGATATATAAATTTTTAAGGTTTATTTTCCTTTATTTTAGCGTAAAGCTTAGAAATTTACACTGATAAAAACTGATTAATCATGTGAGTCTACAGGCTGTCAAAAATACCAGCTAGCATGAAGTCTGCAATAAATCACTGGAGCTGGTAACTCTGATACTGACAGTTGAACAACTCCCATTTGCTGAGGTCAAAACTACAAAAAAAAAAAAAAGAGCTCTAAGTACATTTTTAACCTAAAAAAAGTCTGAATGTAGGATAACAGAATCTCTGCTTATGATGTTTCACTGATTTCTCAATCAAATTTCCTCAATATGCAACTTAAACGTCTGGGTTTCCTTTGGCTGTCAGCTGCTGATCACCATCCCCTCGTCAAACCCTGACCTTTAGAAATCGCTGCAACAAGGTGTTTTGCCTGCCTGTAGTTGTGTTTCATGCCTGCAAAAGATGCTGGTTTTGCTTCATTTTTTTACACCTGTGTCTCATTTCTGGTCTCTGTGCTAACTCAATGGCAGAAAGTGTAGGAAATGCATCCCTGCTGGGGCAAGTCCTTTAAAACGGCAAATCCCTGCCACCACCTTCCCCTATATTAATGAAGTCAGGTGAAGAGTGGTGCCTCTGCCTCTTTATACAGGGTGGATGAGATGGCGCCAGTCAGCTCTTAAATGCAGATCCACCTTCAGCCACCAAAATAGTGCGGTTCCCCCACTGATAATGGCATTTAAGGCGAGGGTCATGCTGTGCTGAGGGGATGGCTTGGGAGGAAAAGGGGGAAGCAAGCGTGGACCTGAGCATGGCCTTTCCCTTCTCCAGCCACCCACCAGTGGTCTTGGGGGTTTCTGCAGCTGCAGAGCAGTCAGGGCCCCACGCTGACCCCCATGGGAGCCTGCATCAGCCTCCTGTGCTCAGTGCTGGGGAAGGGTTTGACCCAACTATATGTATGTTTTTGGCTAGGCTGGCTCTGCAAAGCAAAAATGAGTGTCCTTACCCTGAAAACAAGCACTCGGGCGTTGGATTTGACACAGCTCTGTCATCGCGTCATGTAGACATGCTTTAGAAATGCCCTTCAGCTGAGCTGCGTGACTATCGCAAGATGATGCCTACAGGAGGGAGAAGTGCGCTTGGCGATGTCTTCTTCCGACAACTGCTTCTCTAAGATGGACAAGGAAGTTTGGGTGCTCTCTAAGGTATTTTTGGCTGTGTGGATTACATAGAGAAGAAAGCTTTACCTGTCTTTCAAAGACCACAGGTAAAAAGTGATATTATACCTTATGTAAAGGAGTACTTTTCCCAGTGAACATGCTTATGAAAGCAAATAAAAAAAGAATCCAGTATCTCTCCTGGGAATAACTCCCTTAACATAAGCCACGCTGCCCTGATGTGAGACAGGGACCACCATGAGACAAGCCCCGGTGTGCCCACAGGGCCACTTGTGCCACTCTCCCTACAAGTTCTCCCTACAGGGACCTGAGGAAGAGGGTGCCAGCGACCCTTGCCCACCTCAGGCCGTCCCTGTGTGTAGGGGATGTCCTTCCCTCGCGCCCGTGGGCTGGAAGAGACCGTCTGGCTCTGCACCTACCCACTGCACAGACTGAACTTCTTGGTCTTTCCCATTTACGTGGGGATTAGTCACGTCAGGGCTTGGATGCTGCAACTTTGATGGCGTAATCCTGCCATGTCTTTGGTAACTTGGAATCGTCCTAGACAAGATGGGAAAGAGTTTAATGTCTGATGTGAAACGCAGAAACATCTATAGAGGTGAGTATTAAAGTCTTGAAAGATGAATTAATGCGTCACAAAGAAATGAGAATAGAAATGCTGCAGAGGTGATTCTCTTTTTTGATCTGTCATTGCAGACTACTTTCAACCGTGAATTTCTTGGTAAATATTTAATATTCATTACGCAATTCCATTTTGACATGCAATCTCCAGGGACGCATAGTCTTAATACAGAAAAAAACCCACATTCTAAAAGAAAGTTAAACTATGCCTGGTACTGTTCAACATACTTACTGTAATCTTTCCAGATTCTGTAATTTGCACTAGTTGAGATGCTGCAGAGCCCCCAGGTTTGCTTTGGCTGGTGATTCAGCAGAGCTGGGATGTCGTACTGGCAGTGACCCACAGAAATCCCAAGGGATGAGCCGCTGGAGGGGGCCTGCGGGGACTGTGGCCCTTGCGATTGGTGACAAATATCAAATGAAACGAGCTGCCAGCACTGGGGACTTCCCCACCCCCACCATAGTCATCTTTTACAAAAAGTAAATGTCGAGGAATGAGTGTCTGGCTGTAAGCAGACGCCAAGGGTTCACGCAACCCCATGGCTCAGACCCATCCCTGTCAATCAAGGCATAATTCTTGTCCTGAGGCAGCTCAGTTTGGCCTCTTTTGATTCAATCACCAAAATCACAGCTGAAACAAAACATCACCTTTCTCGCACTGCACGGGCTACCAAAAATGCAGCACGCTTACCCTGGTTTGTTCTGTTTGCATCACATCCTGCTTTCAGTAATTTTCTGTTAAAGCATATCAAACACGGTTTTGGGGGGATTTCCCTTCAGCCTTTACAGAATCCTTCATTTCTCACCGTCTACAGTCACCCTGCTGCTGTTGCACTATGGGGAAAAAATGTGTTTTGCCTAAATATTTGTGAAACTCCCTGTGCCATAATGAACCCTCTTGAGCTTTGGCAGAGGCTGGACTGCTGAACTGAGGGGGGAAAAATCCAAAAGGCAAAGATCTGAGTGAGCGCCAAGCCAGCCCAGGGACTGTTGAAGATGCTGCTGGGCAGAGGCGGAGGAGGATGAGAGTCCTGCCAGTCTGAGAGAGATGCTTTTGAATGCTGCGGTTTCATCTCTTATGATTTCATAATGCTAACATTTAAGGGTCAGATGATGTGATATGCTGCTTTCAGACGTTGCATATACAAGCCCAGCCCACTGTTGAGACAAAAGTGGCTTTAAGCCCCGTCTATCCATCTATCTGATCTATCTGTATGCCTTTTGCCAGCTGGCATGAAAGGTTCTTTTATCTGAAACTATTTCCACCTATTTCTCCTTTCAGAAACTCCGAAGTATTTTCATGACTTGAAAGAGCTATTTCCGGCATTTTTGGCTGGGGAGCATTCTAGCTTCAGATTTTACAAGAGGGATTTGAACATGTTCCCTTGCTTTTGGAAGGGCTATTACAGCAGGTCATCTTTCATAGGAAGGGTATGTCTCCTGCTCAAAATACTTATCATTTTCTCATGTTATTTTCAATATCTCTTCAGAAATTGCAGGTTGGCAGTGTATTACTTAACGGCAAGTCAAGTTCAAAGCATGAGCAGGGAAGGTTGATGTGCATGATAGGTCTCAAACCGGAATGGGGAGAGGGGCCAGGAAGCGAGCAGCGTCTCAGTGTGGCTGCATCTCTTTGGAACTTGCTGCGGCCCTGGATTTGCAGACAGTCTGTTTGAAACTGCACAGAGGCCTCCAGGTGTGAAGCCTGGAGATGCTGCTGGGCTTAATAACGCCGGGGGAAGGGGATGGAGCTTCCAGTGCTGGAGAGAGAGTCCTTTCACTGTTCTTGTGCGCCTGCCACTGAGACAGTGGTTGTTTCAATCCGCATCAGTTATTTTGAAAAGACATTTTTTCCTTCTGTTCAGCTCAGACATACCAAAGAACATTGCTGCTGGGGGGGAAGGCAAAAGAAAGGGGTTTTAGGTAGCAATGCTGCTCCTGCAGCACTCGAGCGAGCAGCACATGGTGGGCAATGATGATTACCACGTTTCCTTATGGCAATACCCAAGTTACTGTATGTTCAGTTTTTCAGGAGTAGCTTTGATTCGTCTCAGTGGAAGGAACTATGATATGGATTGTATCTCACTTGTTTCAGGGAGCTTTGAATAACATGTGCTTCCCTTCACACCGAACAGCTCGATGTTGCCACTTCCCTGAATAGCAGCCACATAAGGGAGTAAATTCTGAAGGCTGTGCTGTGCCTCACAGTTACACTGTATGGATGGATGGTGGCATAAAGTGGAGAACTTCAGCTACCTGCTGGAGAAGTGTCTGATGAAAAGTTGAGGCTGTTGCCTACTGTGTGTTGCCAGCTAGTTTAAAAAGAAAAATCTTAGTTTTGTTTTGTTTTTCTTTCTTCTTTTTTTTAAGATACAGCAATTTGTGACGAAATCACAGGGTCTTGAGGGAGTAATCTGGCTGAAAAAATTACTTCAGAATTTGGCCTAAAATAACTTTAAGATAAAAGCTTTTATGTAATCACTAATTCACAGTCGCAGTTGCTTTGGCTTCTCTCACTATCATTCTTAAGTTATTTTTTTCATGCTGGGAGTTGGATTTTCCTGGCACTGAATCTGTTTTCAGCAATGTATACACCACAACTGCTGACAACTAGGAGTTGGATCCCATGTTCCTCAACGCTGGATATAGCTTATTTTTTCTGGCACCACTTTAAAGTCTCCCATCTGCACTTGTCTCCTGATGTCCAGTGGCAGTCCTTCAGCTGCGTGAGAAATGCCTGATGTTATCCTGTTGTTCTTGCACTCCTCCGGACCCACTTCTCGGGCTGGGCCGTGAGTGTGTTCCTGTGCCGGCTGATAGCCCTCGCCTGTTCCTGGATAGACTCTACTGAGGCCAGCACTCCCGTCTCCTTCCAGCCCTCCCCTGTGATTACTGGAAGGCCCGTTAGCTTTGTGCATTTTAGCGTGGCAGAAACGGCGCTCCACTGCTGCTCTGGTTTTCCAGTCCTCTGCTTTTCCGTAACACAACCCCCTCTTCCCCTGAACTCCATTCCATCTAGGATCTGCAGCACATCACCACTGCTCCCTTCAGCTGCTGAGAACCAGAGGGAGAGCTGGCTCTCTACCTGCCTCTCATCTCCCCTGACCGGACTATTTTTTGCTGAGACTGGTTCTGGGACATGCATATTTCCAGGGTCGCCCTGTATCCTGCTTACTCACGAGATGCTGATGTTCCACTTAATGGCATTTTGAACAAGTACAGCTGTTGTATGCTCTGATTCCTCCTGACTTGGCTTACCATGAGTATGACTTCTTAAGGGATGTGTGCTGTTTGGTAACAAGCAGTTGTACTTGCTCAGTTGGGAGGTTGGATATTTCTCCGAGCTTACTCTATAGTTTAATGAGTGCAAGGTGTACTTGACAAATTAACAATATGCTCATTCCTCCCCCACCACTTGCCTGAGTTTGTTTATTTTCGTTATCCTGTTATATTCAGTTTCGTTTGTTATTTTTGGTTTTATTTTCCAGGCCTCTTTCCTTCCCTTACTTTTGCTCAGCTTAAAGGAATCTTCTTTTTGACCCTTCTTGGTATTCGGGGGGAAAACTACTGTTACTGTTGAGTGTTTTAGGCCTCTTTATTCTGCCTCACCAGACAGAGCATGCAGGAGCTTGCACGTGCATGTTCCTTCTCTGTCAACTTACTTTCATCTTCCTACACCTCCCAGCATGTCTTGAAGCATTACCTGGCACTCGAGGGTTCCATTACCTCCGTACCACAGCTGACATGATGTAGCAGTCTTCAGGCATCCCGCTTTCTGCTGTTGTCCACCAGCTGCCACCAGGAAAGCAACATTACCCCAAACTGGGAAAAAAACCTCCTCCTGGAGCCCTGCTCCCCGCAGCAGTGGCACTGGTGGTTGGGCACGTACTCCTCCCTCAGTCAGGAGAGCAGGAGTGTCCCAGACTGGCTACGTTGTGTGGAAAGCCATTTTTCTGCTGATCTTGTTTCCTGACTGCCAGTGCCCCACTGGTTTCCATGGTATTCGTGGTTGTGTAGGGGTGGCAATTTCAGCATTCTGGCAGCCTTCCAGGCTGCTTCTCTATAAAACCCTGTATGGTTTCAAACGGATATATATATTCCTTATTTTTCCTTCATCCCACAGAGCTGCCGTGTGCTTTTAAGCAGTTAATCTATTCCATCCTTCGCTTATCTCACAGGCACAGTGTGAGGTTGTGCCTGTTCTTGCTGGCAAGTTGCTTTGAGATCTTCTGATGAAAGGTTTGCCGTGAAGGCAAAAAATTATTGTAGCCATGCAATCACTCTGATTTAGAGGGGACGTTATAGAGCATCTTACTGAAACAGTAACAGAAAGTCCCCATGAAAGCAAGCTGAACTTAAATGGCATGGCATCCCCCTTCACTTCCACCCTATTGTGTAAGTGCTCCTTCCATGTTTTCACCCACCCTCTGAGAGCTGCTGTGCCCTGGCAAGAGGTCGGTGGCCACTGCAGCACCGTTGGTACGTGTGTGCTCCCAGAGCAGCTACGCATCTCTAACGGCAGTGCAGAAAAACATGAGAAAATCTTTCTTGTTACAGATGAGGCCTAATTCCTGTCAATCCTCTGTTTTGTTTTGTTTAGAAAACAAAAACAAAACAAACCAGGGCTTTGCTTTAACCAACAGTTGGAACAAGCAGAGCACACATCTGGTCTCAGCTTCATGTAGGCTTTCATAATAGTCTCCAGCCATAATAGTCTCATTTTCTGGAAGCGAGTCATTCAGGTTAAATGAGCTTTGATCAGGCTTGGACCTCTACGTGTCAGGGTGAAAAAACACCTCACGTCTGAGATGTGGGAGGCCAGAGGAGTTGAAGAGAGGGGGTGCTACATTTGGACATGCATAGAGAGTTTCTTTTAATTTGTGAAGGGTGGTTAAATGGTGACCTTCTCAGCTAACGACGGCAAGTCTGTGATCTGTGGCTTCGGCTGTTCTGGGCTCTTTTTCATCCAAGTGTAGGATACATTTGGCAACACAGGCTAATACCAGATTGAAGGTCTCCTTTGTTGAGATGGATTTAATGGCCCTGAGTTGAAGGAAGATGCTCTTTGGTGTGCTAAAGGGAAAGAGGTTGAAAACTGCAACAGGCATTAACTATTTGTATCTGTAGAAACCACAGGAGGAGATAATACAGTAGTAACAGCTGCCCCTGGAATTATTTGTGCACATGTTTGGCTGCAAAGGTTTCTGCCCAGCTGGCTGGCTGGAAGTCACTGCAAGTGCTGATAAGTATTTGCCAAACACCAAGAAGAAGACAGGACAAGGTCAGAAGCTCTTCTGGTAGCAAGGCAGAGTGTGTTTAGCAAACATCGTAGCCTCTCAAATTGGGGTGAGAGATTTCATCAACAAAACATGCAGGGGAGGTCTGAAGGCTAGCGGAGGGCAGGAGAAATCTGCTTTACAGCTTTTGGCTAAAGCTGAGTGAAACATGGGACTTGCTGCTTCCATCTGAGCAGAGGATTATCTGCTGGCCTGCACCAGGGACCTGTTCCTCTGGGCGGGTGCAGAGAAAGTTTTGAGCCTTTTCCAGTTGTATCTGAGCACAGCATTGTCAGTGCAATCAGCCAAGGGAGTCTTCTATCCCCCACAAAATGTCCCATCACCCCCCTATCCCATCACGGTGTCTGTATCTGTTGGGGCTGGGCCAAAGGAGCAGGGCAGCTGCGGGATGGAGAGACGTGAAGCCCAGCTCTGGCTCTGCAGCAGCTGCAGGTGCAGTTTGGATATCCAAACTCGGGGACATTTGAAGTGGGGCTTTGTGACTGGCAGCCCTTTGCTCAGCTCGGCCCCTGTCCTGGCAGGCAGGGAGCTCCGGCCCAGCGCAGCGCTGCTCAGGGGAGCGGCCAAACGGCTGGGAGGGCTCATAGGTGCTCACGTCTTCTGCATGCTGGGGTGGGCGAGGGGAGTGTGTGAGTGTGACCCTGGGTGGGAAGCTGAGGGAGAGCTGAGAGCAAGTCTGGAAATGGCCTCCGGAGGCCTGGTTCTCATTTGTGAGTCAAAGTTTTTTAGACCTCTGCAATTTCAAATGGCAGAAGATAGCATGGGGTGAAGGGAGTGACTGTGCTCTCAATGCTGGCTGCGTGCCCGAGCAACTCTGGACTGGTGCCGGTGGCTGGAGTCGGTGGTCCGGCCCATATCACTTCAGCAAGGGGATTCCTGATGGATTGTCGGGGAAGCGGTTAGTTGGGTTTATTTTTCCAAATCAATCCGTGAGAGGCAAGCAGGCTGTACAGAGATACTGACTCATTTCTGAATCTGAAGGAACGTTCTTCACAGATCAAAATAAGTTTCAAAATTGTCAGGTAAGAAATGTCATATTACAAGCAGAGGCATAAGGAATAGAAATCTGTTCAGTGTAGCAAAAGGTAATATTTTTTCTTCTGTCTTTTTCCAGGTTATGTTCCTGGAGCTGGCCACATGCAGGAGAAGAACACAGAGTAGGCATGCTCAGAGCAGCACCTTCCCCTGGAAGCCATGGTCAGCCCCCTGCTTGCAGTGGCAGGAAGCCCCGAGTTAGAAAATGCTTCTGTTCTAACTCTCTGCTGGTTCTTGACTTTGCAAGAGAACACAAAATCTGAAGAAGCTCTGCTGTTCAGTTCATATTTGATGTATCCTTTCTCATTGAAAAGTGGAACTGTTGTAAGAAGCCTGAGCAAAAGCTGTTCCCTCCACACTGCTGCTGACTCCTTGAAAAGGATGTAGGAAGAGACCAAGGAGCCGGGTAACAGCAGAGGCCAAGGGCTGCACTGCTGGTGCTGAAAGACACAGAGAGAAGGGGATGTGTGCCCTGTTACACCAAATAACTGCCCAAAACAGCAGCCTCAGATGAGAACCACAGCTGTGAACAAGCTGCTAAAGAAAGGATGGAAAAAGATAGGGAACAAATGCAACCCTGACAGTTCCGCTGTTCCCACCAGCCATCCAGGCTTGGCAGGCATCAAGGAATATGTTGGAGCCATTCAAGGGGTACGATTAATCCCCCAGTGAGTGGAGTAACACTGAGTATTCACACCTTCAACGCCTGGTATCATCCAGGGGCAAATGGTACCACCACTGCCACAGCTCTGGACAGTTGGGGAGTGGTTACACGCATGGCTGGTTTGCCATTAAAATATGTCATTTAAAATAACAAGTAACAACTGTGTTTTGTAGACACTGCTTCTCTCCTTTAGATGAACGTCTGACACTTGCCAAGCTGGTGTGGAGTTCAAGGACAGCCAGCAATGAGCATGCACACAGGCTGCTTCCTCCAGACATCTGCCATGGCAGACTGAGTGCAGGTACACCACAGCTTTATCAGAGGGTTTAATTTTGTTCTCAAAGGGCATTTTTATTAGCTTTCTGCTAGAAGTATTGTGATGATTAGAGAAATATTTTTAGGTCTAATTGTCTGTGAGAAATTAAAGAACAGAAAGGAAAGGGTGGCTTCTGAAATCCAGTCTGGCTTGCATTGCCAAATAGATTGTGTAGTGAGTGATTAAAAAAACCCAAACAACCACAGCAAAAAAAACCCACCCCAAAATCAGAAGGAAAAAGGAAGGTAACAGTAGGAGGATAGTGTATTGGAGATGCCATGAGTTCTGTTCCCAGCCACCAGTCATGAGTGTGAGAAGGCTCAGGTAGCTCTCAGGAATGAAACCCTGCAGGTCTGTGGTGATGACGTACCCCTCTGCTACGGAACAGAAGAGGATTCTGACACAACTCATTACATCTCCCTTTCTGACTAAGTCCATTGTTGGATTTAATGAATAAGTGATGTTTTGAACTGATAAACACCCTGCAGCAAATTTCCCATTTTATGTTGTGATGAATAAGCCAAGAGATTCAGGCAAGCTGTAAAGGGCATACGATTTCAGGCTTAATTCAAAGTGGGAGGTGCTTCTCAGAGCTAGCTTGAAAGTTTCTCTCACCTCCACCCCAAAATGGAGATAAAGTTTCCGCAGACTAAGCAGTGTTATCTCTAAAACAAGACACAGTGACTGCTACAAACATTGTAGTTCATTATCACAGGGAGATATCATGTATTATGAAACATAAAAATGTCTATTAACTGTTTCACTGCTAATGCTTTTAGATACATATTATTTCTTTTGTGTGCTTGTCCCACAGTGTATCCTCCTCCTCCTCCTCCCCCCTCAGTACCATAGGCTTACCTGTCCCACACCCAACTGCTTACATTTCCAGGCTTGACCCTCGCATCTTTGATCATGCAATTATGGGCTCCCCATAGGAAACCACTCACTATACCAAAATTAGAGAATGTGAGACCAGCAGAAAAGAGAAGTGTAATATCAAAATAAATCTTTCCAGGGACTGCCACAAAAGTGGTGTAATTAATTTTTGCATTAAATTAATTAAAAGTCTCCTGCTGAAAGGTAAACAAAGCTGCCACAGAATTTCTCTTCTGATATAGGATGATGATGTCAAAAGCTGTTGTGACTGTTGCACACTATGGTTCATCTTGCAGTAGATTACACAGCAACATGACAGAGTTAGAAAAATCCAGGTCTGAAAACACTTACTAGTTCTTACTCGCAAATGTTTATTTTTTTTTCACAGGCTCCACAGTCGGTGCTCTTTTCTGTGCTTCAAGACACAAAGGAAAATGAAGTCATAACAGCCTTCAGACAGACTTTTATGGGTCTAAAGGCCATAAGTAATGTCTGGCACAGATTAGTTAACTGGACTAAAGGGGAAACGCATTCTCACTGGAGGCAGGGGTTTTGATTTACCTTTTCCTTGAGGCTGTTGGTACAATTGTGAGCATGAGATCCTGCTCTGGTATGTGATGCCACAGGACGTTTCACCAGTCTCGCATCTTGGCAGGGCAGACCAATTGTTGTGGATGGTACTTTTCCTGCCTGTCAGAAAGAACAGAAAGGAATTGACTTTCCAACACAAAGGACTTTTCCAGGGCTTCAGTCACAGCTTGGTGTCTCTCTGTCCCTCTTTTGTGGAATCTGTTTTCCCAAGATGAAGCCGAGCCCTGGAAAAGGAGCAGAGGCTGAGAATAACTCAGACAAGGTGAAAGTGATGCTGGTAGGTTGCAGGAAGGCTCTGAGTGGCATGGTGCCCTTCCCTATTCCCAAGGAAACAGGTCCATGCTGAAGAAAGGTACTTCTGCGTCCAGATTTCTTCTGAAGTCCCCAGAGGATTCACCATTTTTCTTTCTCTGTACCATATGCCTACTTCCCTGTAACTATCATCTTCCCGCAACCACCCTTGCTATCCTGACCTCTAACTCTAAGGGGACTTACTGGGGCACGTTAATGCCTCTGTGTGACATCCTGGACTGGACCGATGGGAAAACCTATATAAGATAAGTAACTGAATACTTCTGAGGGTAACGACATCTGCATGTGATTACTTGTTTGGCTGCATTGGCTGAAGTTTTAGCTGCTAACTCAGCAGACTGTAAGTAGACAGTATTGTCTTTTCAGTGCATTCTGGCTGCAATTCAGGGTGTTAATAATAATCTAGAGAGCTATATAAGGCTTGGATCCTGGCTATCAGAAACCACCTCTCTCTCCATGTAGAGTTACAGGAGGCGAGACTGGGGAGATGATCTTGCTGACAGTTCTCTAATTTAGCAATGAGTGGCAGGCACTCGCAGTGGAGACCAGTACCAAATCCATTGTTTATGCAGCCACTACTCAGGATCCAGAATGGGGGTGTTTATTTGTAGGAAAGTCTGCGAATATCTTGATTGCTGCTTTTAACACATTTTTATGCATCAGAGTCAATACTATGGGTATACTTTGTTTTAAAATTAGGAACAAAATATCCTCTAAAAGCTAAATATTGGGCCATGTTATTATCCTCTTTCCCCAACACTCGCAACAGTACTGAGAACACTCTGGCCAAGCTGACGGGCAGCCAAATATAATTTATGGCTTGTTTTAAACTGATTTGTTGATTTCATGAAGGCCTTGTCAAAAAGAACAGTCTCCTGAGTCCTAACAATGATAACAGTTATGTTGCATCAGTGCTGAAAAACTTCTGGATAATAGTGAACCTATCCTGAGAGATCTTCTTATAGTGCCTGAAAACTGCACTTTCTAAAAAGAAATAGGGTTGAAGCTATTGTCTGTGAGTTAATTTTGGTTTTCTTTATGCTTTGTTTGTCTTATTTTCCACTGATTGGAAATTCCAGGTAATTAAAAATAAATACATGCATTTTTTAAAGGAGATGCTGCTAACAACAATTTCACTTATGCACAGTGTTCAATTTGTAAGTGATGTCAACATATTTGTGTGTGCATCAGTGTGACCGACAGTAGGTAACATCTGAGGTGCTGATCAGCCTTATTTCTCATCTCAGTGTCTCACTCAAGCATGAAGGTAGCACAAGGGGCAGCCCCCCCAGCGTGCTGCATGAGCCTATGTCATCCAAGCTCCCTTGCCCAGGGGCAAGGCACATGTGCCCTGCCGTGGACCTAGTGCACATCAGACCGACACCTCAGGGAGCTTGCAGCCCACCACACCCCGGCTCCTCTGCCACTGTCCTCCTTGGCCCCCGCCCCACGACAGCCCTCCCAGCACAGCCTCGCCCCTGCCTGGCTTCGAGAACAGCAAAGAGTTGCAAAAGAGCATCTACTTCATAAGGTCTTTTCTCCTTGTTCTAGTTTTTAACAGTGTTGTCTCCATTAAGTTCAATATTGTTGTTTCATTGGGTAGAAGTTCTTCTTGCTGGAAACACAAGGCTTCAGTCACAATATTTTCTTTTAAATCTTGGTGAGTTTTACAGGTTTTCTCGTCTCCTCTGTACCCTCACCTGAACCCGTACCACAGGTTTACTCTGCAAGTTTTCATTATCCTGAGTATTTGTCTGTGGGTCTTACTTGATGTTGCTGAATATTAGGCTAGTGAAATCCTAGCTTTCAGTAACAATATCACAGAAAGAATTATAAATGCGCTCTCGTCCAAGCACATAACAATGAGTTAAGTCTGAATGTGACAGTTTAGATCTCTGTTTTCCTCCCACCACCGTGGGAAAAGGCAGCTGCTTCTGCGCTTAGACAGCAGTGATTACTTCCTACATCTGTGTGGTGAAGTGGGGGTCAGCCCCTTCTCGACCCTGTCGGCTCCAGAAAACAGGGGTGCAGCGGCTCCGGCTCTGCAGCCTGGCATTGGTGTGCAGTCAGGGGTCCTTCACAGTCGCAGCGGGCTAGGAGGGACCTGGCCGTTGAGGAGAATGTCTTTTGCAAAACTTGAAACAGGGAAGGGAAAGAGGAGTTGCTGGGATTGCAAGTCTGAGAGATTAGTCCAAGGACCTGACATAAGATCAGATGAAGCAGATCCATAGCCTTTTGCAAAGGTGTTTTCTTGACCAGGATCTGGGTTTTTGTGAAACCGAGAACAAATAATTATATTAAAAATGGCATGTCTTGTTCTTTCTAGGAAAACACAGAACAAAAATCCAATCCGTTCTGTGGAGAGAAAAAAAGAAAAGTAAGTATTTTAAGGCAGAATATCTGCTTTGTACAATTTCTTGTGGAGAACTCCCAGTATGAATTAATCAGCCAAAACTAGAACTATTAAAACAAGTGAGACTTCTGTCGTTTCCTTTGGGCTGAGCAGGTTTTGATACACATCACAAACAATTACAGTAATTTTCTTTTACCATCTAAACAGCGAAAAGTGCTGTGCAGCCCACACAGTTAGGTCCTTGTTTTCCGTGAACAAAGTAGATCTTGCTTCTTTTATTGCTAGGTACAGCTGGGCAGATGGTATGCTGCACAGTTTGATGTCTTTGCTGAACCAGAAAAGAACACTGGATTTTGGGCCCACAAAAAATACTCAGTGTTGGTGGTTTTTTTTTTTTTCTTCTCTTGGAAGTAAAACTTTTCTGTTTGTTGTTGGGGTTTTGGTATTTTGGGGTGTTTTTTTGTTTGTTTGGGGTTTTTTTGCTTGTAAAGTTTATTTCTTGACAGTTCACGTTACAGAAATAAGAGGAAGGATATTGTGGTTAACATGCGGTTGCAGTTCTGGAAAGTGGCAATACAAATTACAATCTGGGATTCTATATTTTATTGTCTCTCACCAATATCCATGTCAGATCTGCATAGATTGGAAGTAAACATATTGTAACAAACTTTTAAAACAATTTTATAACTATCAACAAGCCACATAAACTCAGCTTGACCCTAGGAATGTCAAACTACGTCCGGCTGAAGCATGGCAATGATAAAAATTTTGTTAGGAGTTATTTAAGAATTCTCTTGATCATGCAAGAATTGGATTACATCTGTTTCACCTGTTACAGCTTGTGGGGAGTTATGCAGAAGCCTGTTATTATCATTAAAATCATAACTTATTTGCAACTACACCATTTTATGTTGTAGCATTTAATAGTTTGAGGTGTGGAGTTGCACTTTTGAATTTGTATTCCTCACACCCCATTCTTGAAACTGACGGAGGAATGTAGGCTCAGGGAAGCATTTGCCATAATCAGCCCTCTGGAGAAGACCAGATATGAAGGCACCTTCTGTGTTCAGGAGGTGTTTTAAGAGCCTTTTTGTACGCTACACCTAGTAAAACTTGTCTGCAAGAGCCTTGCTAGGCCAGAACATCAGACACTACATTCCAGCCACCGTTCTCCCATCAGCTGCTGACCTCACTTCTCTCTTTGGTCCTGTGCAATATAGCAAAGGTTAAAGCACACAAACAGCTCAGCTGTAACCATACAATCTCTTATTTAAGAGGCAGACGATGATTTTGCTTGGGAGGGTCGGGCGGGTGAAGCTCTGTGCGCCGGGCGGCCGGGCCCGGGAGCTCCCGTCAGGCGGGGATGGCTGACAGAGGGAGCGGGACGCAGGCCGCGGTGCCAGCGCGCCCAGGGGAGCTCGGCAGGGCCTGAAGGGGAGGACAGGGCAGAAGCTTCGGGGCTGATGAAAGGAAGGCCGAGCAGCTCAAAGCTGACGCAATCGCAGAGCCTGCAAAAAGTTTTTCGGCTAACGGCGGTTTTGTGCCCCTCGAGCTCACGCTTCCCTGCTGCCGGGCTCTCGGGGGCGGCCCCGTGCCGCCCGCTGCCTTCCTGGGAAGCTCTGCCGGGAGCTTTCCGCCGCGCCGGGCGGGCCGAGGACTGCGACCAGCTCCCACGGCCATCCCTCGCCTCCAGCGCCGCTGCCCCTGACGGAGCCCCGCGCCGACCCCCGTCCGCAAGATGGCGGGGCCTCCGCCCGAGAGGGCCCTTCTCTACCTGCCCGGAGGCCCACCTCTA
>Ga0181612_144629_pt1 | contig 21109 bp, 10 predicted proteins | sample HoacroProtozoa21_FD_119630 | JGI IMG/M metagenome (GOLD analysis project Ga0181612, IMG submission 119630) | Hoatzin crop microbial communities from Cojedes, Venezuel. Combined Assembly of Gp0051906, Gp0051904, Gp0051908
AGACAAGGCAGACAAGTGGACCTGTGTGACCTTACATTTGCCGTTGCTAAAAGAGTAGAGATGTTAAAAGGCTACTTTTAAATATTCTGTCACACATTGCATGAATACAGCTGATTAAGTTTAACATAGCTACAGAATTCTGAAGGCAGTGGAAGTACTGACTGATGTAGGATAAGAAAATTCTAACGTGTAAAGTTTAATCAATGGTGGGGAAAATGAGCACTGCCAGGGCACTACACTGGTACTGTTGCCTTGGGTAGTAGCAAAGTGATTAACTATGTATTTTTTGTTATCTCCTGTGGTTTGTATTCATTTCCTGATATTTTAATGAAATTCCTTCATTGTAATTTACTGTTACACTACTCATTGTTTGAAATGTGATTCCTTGAAAGAAGTAAAGCTGAATTACATTGAATTCAATCAATTTTACTCAGTAGTTTATTTGTACTTGAACCTGTGTTTGCATACGATAGAGGATTAAGTCAGAACTGGCTTCCATGGTGGTCTCTAGAACTATTGAGGCAACAAACAGCCGTTTGGCATATTGAGAGATTCCTACATTTTTCCTTTATGTCCCTTTATTTCTCTGCTGTGTTTCAAAATTTGTCATTTGTTGCTGTTTTTATTTTGACTGACTTCTATGAGCTCCATGGCCATTTTTCACTTGACTGGAAGGCTGGCAGCATATTTTCCTTATTATGATAATGTGTGTATAACCAGATAGATACTGCTGTGAGTTTTGCTATATCTTGAAGTTGTGGTTTATGAACTCATTTATTTGGTACTACTGCTCTGACCACCTCATTGAGCTAATCTGTCCTTTTCACGCCATTTACAGATATGGATTTTAATACCTCAGCAATGTAAACAACAAGCACAGTAAGAAATGGTACAGTTGTCTATTTTCCTTAACTCTAATGAACTACTTTAAAATAAATTGAGAAACAGCCTTGTTCCTTTTTCTAAGGATGGAAATGAAAGTCAGAAACTGTTAATACTGTTCTGAGCCTTTTCATTATTGTTTACGCATTGCATAGCCTCAGACAAATTCATTTGGCCTGTTTGCATCTCAGGTTGTCTTTCTGCATAACAAAATATGACTAATATATAGGAGCATTAAAAACTAATTGCTGATGATTTGCCAAGATGTGTGAAAATATATAGAACTATGAAAGTGAAAACTAGCCATCTTCATAATAAATCAAAAGAGTAAAAATTATTCTGTAGGGTTTCACCCAGGAAAGAGAAAAAGAGGAGAACAGTGATGGGAAACCAAACAAAAGAAAGATAAATGAATGGCTAAAAAGGTAGCCATCACATATATAATGAGAAAACTTCACCAAGCAGAAAGAGAAAGAACTACAAAGTATTCTGGCAAACTCTGTATCTGGAGGCACACCATATACACATCTGAAATATGAAGTTATAGGGTGTTTAAAATCAGGCATATTGTAATTATTAATATCTTGCTGTCTGATATCTCTCTTAGAAACACTGAACTATGTATGTATTTTTGATGGTCTAACCATAAACTCTCCTGTAATTGTAATTAGTGTTTTGGATCCACTTCACACATTAGGTGAAATTTTTATTTGCACTTTAACTTTCAGTTGGGAAGAGGGTTTGGATTACATCGATTGATGTTTTCAGAGATGCTTACGTATTCATGTTTCTTTACAAACACTTAGGAACTGGGGACACACTTTTAGGGAGATACCTTTTAACTTGAGTTGAAACAATAGCAAGTACAAAAAAGTAGAAGGTGTTTATGAGATTGTGATAAATAGAATTTAAATGTATATATACAAATGCATATGTACATGTGTGCAAATCCCAAACTGCAGCGCAGGCGCTGGAATTTAGTGGCTGCATGCATATTGCTGTGTATTGTTGCAACAGGTTGCATGTTTCTGTGTGTTGCGGAACACAAGCTGGAACAAGGGAAATTCCTGTCTGACAGGGATGAAAAAATTCTTCAAGTTGGAGAATTAGCACTGGAAAAGGGGCCCAGAAATTCACAGTTTACAGTTTTTGGATTCAAACTCAGGCATTTCTTCTCCCAACAGCACACTTGGTTTCACTTTGCTGTAGAACTAGTGTTGTACCCGAGTTTAAAATACATTCATTCTAATTCATGAAAATTCTCTGCTTCACAGCCCTTAAAGTAAGCTGACTTTTCCATGGACACAGGACAGTAGCGAGGAGAGAGGATTAGTGAACCACAAAATCAGGATCAGAGGTCTTGGAGGTTTACAGTCTGCTGCACCAAAATGTCTGTTAGCTCAAGCTAATGCAAACAACCACTGTGGACAGTGCAAATGTGACATTTTTCTCAATGGGCTATTTTAATTTGGTTTGAAAAGATGGATTTCATTTTAACATCATGTACTTATATTTTAGAAGGGAGGAGAAAAAAACTATGTTAAAGAGTGTGCATGTGATGGAAGGAGCTAAAAAAAAAATCCCATTTATATTAGCCTCAGTATATAAATGATATTTCAGTTCAACAACAATTTTTATTTTTTTAACTAAATCTGGTCAGCAAACTGAAAAACGAGTTCCCATCCACAGTCTCTAATCTGATGTTGTCACCATGCAGGGACTATTTCTGTAGTTCATCACTGAAATATTTACCTCTGTGCTGTGTTGTAACTAGATCATCACCTGGTAGTGATTGTTACAGATTTGTATGTCACAGGCATTTCAAATCTTGGTTCACACTCTAGAACTTGAACTAGCTGCCTGGGCTAATCAATAATGAAATCTTCTCAATGTAATAGCCATGGTAGTTGTAGGAAGAAAGCCCTGACCTTTTTAATTAGTTCCTCACAGTAACAGAAGGAATAGGACAACCTGTTAGTGGGTGACGGTAGATTTCACATTTACACAATTTCACTAAAATATATGTATTCATTAACTGAAGGGGAAAATGCCAGGATTTAGTAGCAATAACATATATTTAAATAACTTTTCCACTTCATCTAAATCCTGGCCAAATTACTTTTGAAGTCTAGTGTTTCATAGTATAAATTTCATGTGCTGCTTCCCAAGTGCAAAGTATGATGGTAAGTTAAAAACTAAGTGAACTCATACAAGACTGTAATATTAAATAATGTGCACTGTAATATTTAAATCTCTAGGTCTCCACGCTTGGATACTAGTTGTGCTGGAGATGGTTTGATACTCTCATGGTGGGGATGAAGTAGTACAAAACATAAGCATTTTGAATATAATTGCTAACAAGGCAATAGCAAAACTTCAGGAGAAATACTTTGGAATATAACATCTGGGGAAACACATACCCAGAAAGACAGATATATAAATGTAAGTTTTAATATATTCCTCTGTATCTTGGAGAAAATGCTAATAATACTGGAAAATGCTAATAAGTGGAAGATGTGGGAGAATTACTCCAGGATGAGATACTAAACAAATTGGAACAACATTTTTAAGCAGAAATACTCTAATTGCTTACTGCAGTTTTATGTTATTGGAAAGAGTCTGGTCATTTCAGCACCAGACCTAGTACATAAAATTTTATTGGAGGTTTTTATACAGCTGGTGTTAAAAAGGGAGAGAATTTATTGAAACCAATGAAGTATACTCCTCTGGATGGTTCTTTTTCCCCTCATATACACCAGTTTTACATCATAGTAATTCCATGATGTCAGTGCGATTACTCTTGATTTCCAGTTGGATAAGGAAGGAAGAATCATGCCCGTCCCCTTCTGTGTGTGTTTTTATATAGCTACAGAAGTCTTGCTATTTAAAAGACATGAAGGAAAAGAACAATGCAGGGGTTTTTGTTTGTTTCTTTTTTATTCTCACATTAAAAGAAAAAAATCAATTAGTGGGTTTTTACACCTTTCTTTTATTATTAATTTCTGGGGGTAAGGATCTAAACCAGCCAATCTCCTGGTTTGGCTTCTTGGGTTTTGCTGCATTTTAGCCCTGAACAGAAAACAGACCTTCCTAGAGTAAGAAAAAATTTTGACGTACATGTCCTAGCGTAGCGCTGAAAATGCAGAATACATTTCCCAAGCTGCGGATGGTTTCGTTGCTTGGAAATAATTGTTATATATTTAACTGATTTAATTCATTTGTGTCTTAGTATCAAGCTGTGATGCGGACGTAATATATAACAACAAGCATTCAGAAACTTTGTTGGATGTCCTCCGTTACACACCTTTATATCCTCATGTTACCCATTGATTGTTGAATATTATTCCAGAATAGGAGAAAACAAGACTGCAAGATTGCAAGAACATCTGAACTATCCTAGCCAAGTCAGCATCCATGCTGCTTACACTGGTTCTGGTAAATGCCTACATCTTGAAAGCATCAGAGGACAGAGGTTCCACACCATTTTAGCTCTGCCGGACCAGTGCTTCACTCTACTTGTCAGTAGATTTAAAGAAAAGATGAAAAGTCTGTGGCATTTTATTCTATCCGCAGTGGATATGGAGAATAATTTTATTCCTTTCACCTTTGTAGCTCTTCTTTGCATGTTTGTTGTGTTTGAAAATCAATACTATGTGTCCTGAAAGACTTACTTTCTTTAGGGATTCCATAAAAGCTTTCCTGGGTCACGTTTTCTAGTTCTTCAGTTATTCTTTCTGAGGGTCTCTGAATTCTCTATCATTTGGGAAGTACAGTCAGTCAGCAGAACTGAACATCTTATGCTAAGTAAGATTTTAGCAGTTGTTGAAGACTGGAAGGGATATTCAACTTTCATGCTCTAAATGGTGACACGTGCAATTATTCATGATTTTAAAACCTAAAGCAATGTTTCTCTTTCCAGCAGCAGACTGACATCATTGTTTTATATTAATTTTCTAATAAACTAGAATGCCCACTTCCAAATGTCCTATTCTGTATTCTTTCTTCTATTTCTTGCAGATATCTATCTTTTGGTACCCTTCATAATGAAAGTCTGAGGGTTCTATTTGCTGGTTAGACTAGTGGTAAGAATAAATGACTTTTTTCTGGAGTTATGGGAAGTACTTTCTTGATTTTAAGAACTCCTGATTTAGTTGTTTTTTTCCCAAGATTATGTCGAAGTTGCAGGCGATATATTACTGCTACTGATACAGAGTACTGCATCTAGCTTGTGTGAGAATATATAAGTGCACTTTCATCTGGCACAGTTTGCAGAGACAAACAGTTCATATAGAGGACCCCAGAGATAAATAAAGAGAAAACATTGAAAAAAGAAGTTGGTTTGTTGCAGTATTTTTTACCGTGGTTTTTTTTTTTTTTTTGTGGGGGTCCAGAAGAAGTCACAACTTGTTTTTGTCCACTTTTTTCCCTACCAGTATTTACAGATAGAGACATTCAACTATAACTGTCACTAATAAAACAGCACAAACACATCATGACCTCATTTCATTCAAAGTGTTTTACAGACATTAATTCCTTTACTGATGAGTTTTGGGTTTTGTTTCAAAAGTTTTTCACATTAAAGGAATAGAGATTTTTTGTGTGTTTTTTCAAGGAGTTCAGGATTTATTGTGGAAGATTTTCTAGGGGAAAAACAGATTAAGTGATTAAACTTGCATAGAAGTGCCATAATTTACCTGCAGTTAATGGCTAAATAGGCGGGTTGGAATCAAGGTACCAGCAAGTGTCTGGCATTGCATGGGTCCATGACACTGACCTTGAAACTGTCACTGTTGTCCAGTAAAGGGAAAGTCTATCTCAGAAAGAGAAATGGCAGAATGTACTGAGATCTTTCTTGCCCTTGCACTTGCCCTGCTATCCCATCCTCCAGTTTTTCAAGACTTACTGTGTTATGGTCAGGAATAGGGACACTGTTCCAGCAAATACACTGCTGGTCAAGGTCTTGACCCTTAGACCCTTTTCTTCTCTTCTCCGAACACACTTTTCTAGCCACTGGACTAGAAACTCTTATGGGAAAGGAATTATTTTGTCCGTGGTGTCTCTGATGCTTTATCACTGAGCAAGAAAAGCTGTATGGCCAGAAACAGCATACATCATGCCTGCCAGAAAAAATGTCTGATCGGCTGCAATCATCATGAATTTCTTTTCTTTCGTTTTCTTTTTTCCTTCTTTTTTTTCCTTCCTTTTTCCCTTCCCTTCATTTTCCTTTTCCAAAAGTAGAAAAATGGTTTCATTAATTTTACCTACTTCCAAAATTTATATAGGCTCCATTATTAAAAGATGTGCCATTTGCTGAGAAAGCAGCGCCAAGCATCTGGGGAACTTAGTTTCAAGCCCAGACTGTTCCACAGCCTGTTCGAGGTATATTTTCTCTGTGTTCCCTGAAGTCTTTTGAACAGTGCTAGTTCTGAACTACATTTTTCAATCTGTAGCTCCCTGCTTCAACCATTACATTCCATACTACTTCTACCCAAACATCTCGTGGAGGTGAAAAGTCCTCTCATCCTGCTCTGAACTAAAAACCATGGCTAATATAGAAAGGATTAATTATCATTTCTCTAAGTCACTCTTTTCAAGTTAAGCATTTTCCCATATGAACGTCTTACCAAAAAGATGTTCTGTGCTGAATATGATGTGTACAATTATTTTTCTTAGATGACCACACTAGTATTTCTTCAGATAGATGAAATTTCTTAAAACATTTGTGTTTATTTTGAACTGACATCGCCTTCCTGTGGCACTGATTTCCCTGCAATGGCTGGCAAAAGTGACATTCACATTCCAGCCCTGCAGAGGACAAACAAATGCCTTTTTGCTGTGCTCCTTTTGCAATACAGCCTCCCCACCACTGCTTGTATAATAGGTGAAGCAACTTCATTGAGTCTACGAAGAAGCAGCGACTGGCATGTTGTATGTCAAAACTACAACTAGGGCTAACTTTCCTGTCTGAACCTGGCTCCAGACTTTAGCTCCACTTTGTTTATAGTTATGAAGGACTCGACATTTGAATGCTGAATACTCACTACCCAAGCAAAGACAACATTTATTTCATTTTTCTCCCCTCTGCTCACATAATGTCATGTAAAAGAATAGTAATATCAATTTGCATTTATACACACTTCTGCAGTATCAAATTATCACATTTATCAGATTAACATTCCACATTTATATATTTATCAAGGGAATATCTTAATCAACAGTGGGGAAGCCCAAAGCTCACAATATGAGGGCTGCATTAGCAATTTGCCAAGACATAAGGCCTGTACAGAATTTGCTATTATATTTACATAACATGTTTAATCAAAATAAACATACATAACTAGGATATATGTTTCTACTTGCCCCTTACCTGACAGCTGAATAGTAACTGTTAGTTTTCAGATGAGATGTATTGATTAAAATGGCAGATTGGGTGAGTTGGCTACTACTAGATTTTGTGTCTTCTCATATTGTCAAATTAATTTCTGCCTTTGATTTTCCTGCTATCCTCAATGAATTTGCTGCCCTTGAAGATGTAATGTGACACTAAAATGGAGCTTTAAGTAACAGAACATTTGAAAGGAGGAAAAGTGGAATCCAAGAACAATTCATCTTATCTGCTCTGGACACCCACACTCAGAGTAGATAAATCTTTCTCTGGAGATGTCTGTCTTTCTCTACCATAGCTTTAAAGCTGGTTTATAATATTAGATTAGACAGATGGATTAGGTTTACTAATGCATAGAAACCACTTCTGACTCAGAAAGTCTCAGAGCTAGAAGCAGTTGCCACCTGACAGCACATAGCAAATCGGTATATTTTCTTGCAGTGATTCTTATTAGGAATCTGGTTTTGGCCATTGACAAGAAACAAGTTGCTGAGCTAGGCAGACCATCTGAAGTCCTAATTAACTTGTAGATGGCAGAAATTTGCTGATATATTTCAGACATTTAGCTGGGAATACCACAGAAATGAACTGAAGCTTCAGCCAAACTAGTTCTATCAGGAACCGATCCTTTTTCTTGACTAATCTGAATTTCACTGGAATGGTTTGGATGGTAATAGAAAAATAACATTTACAAAAGGCTTGTACTTGCTAGGTTCAAATCTAATTGGAAGTGATCTGCATCTGAATAAAATTCTTCTTATGTACTAAGCGTGAAGGAAATACAGTAAGTATGCTATGTATAAGAGCTCTTGTGTGACTGCATTTCACATTTCACATCTGCACATTGAAACAAAAATCCCCTATTGCTATTCTATAAATTTCTATCTTTTCCACGGAAATTTCCATCTTTAACCAGTCTTTTTTACTCAATTGACTTTCCTCACTCTCACATTTAAAGAACCAGAAAACATCTTGCTAGTTCTATGCTGCTACATATCCAACAGTCCTCCATCTATGATGGTATAGTTCGCAAGCCAGCATCACTGCACTACATTGTGGTGCTGCTTGTTATGATGTTGCACTGCACTTTGAAAACCTACCTACATCATGCCTACCTGTCCTGTATGAAGAAGAAAAAACTTCTGATCATGTTCCCTGATCGAATTTGATCACGACCACGACTCCATGGTCTTCCTCCTGCCTCCCATTAGCACTTCCTCATTTCAGACTGCCAGGCCCTATTCTCAGTAATGATCTTCCTTGAAAGGTGTGTGGTATGCGATATCATTACCTCAGTAATAATATCATGGTTTTTTGTAACATGGCCGTGTGCATGTAAGCATTTGCCCATTTATTTCTTTTCATCACCGTATCTGCCATTAGCCACAACCTTCCTTCCTCCATGGGCTCAGGATAGTGCGTACTTCCCCCTGCCCTCCATTACACAGTATTAATCCCTGCTGGCATGGCAATGATTTCTTCAAATTTAACTTTTGAATGCTGTATGTGTAAATATATCCATACTCTCTATTACTCTGCCTACAAAGCACCAGCTTCCCCTCCTTCATCCTAGTGTCCTGCAGTCACAAGCAGTGAACAGAACTAAAATGCAGATGTGGCTTCTGTGGTGCACTTATATTTCCACATTACACTGATCTGTGGAGCTGGGAGCTGATAGAAAAATCCAGCTGGATGGGTCTGAGCAAAACTCTCAGCTCTGGTCAATATCCATGGATTTCGATAAACTAGTTACCTGTGCTAATGAAGAGAATTTTTAGAGAAGATTGTGTGGAAAAAAAAAAGAGTTTCACACAAAGGGTAAGATGAGCAGTGTATTAGTTATTTACCATTACAGTATATTGAGGCCTGAGGATCTCAACAGTAGTAACAGGAAGGAGGCTATTGAACAATCCTCTTTTAGCCCTCATATACAAATATACTTAAAGGAGATACAGCTAGGATAATACACCTACCTATAGATTATAGTGTCATCTGTGTCAGGCACAACACAAGCAGGAATGCTACATGAGAGGGGCAAGCCAAGAGTGGCCACAGCCCAGGCACTACCTTCACTGACCAAGGTGCAGTCCCACAGCATCTGAAGGGAGTTGGCAGGGTAGGGAGATGATAACAAGGTCCGATGACAGTCTCAGAAAGACAAGCTGAGGAACCAGGCTGCAGGTCTACCCGAGGAGTCCCACAATCAGGAGCAGCAGGAGATGAGGCCAAAGACAGAACTGGAGATAGGGCTACAGCGTAGGTCTGAGGGGTCTATATGGGAAGCAGTGTCAGAGGTGTGACTGGAGGGGGATGCAAGATACAGCCAAGGTCCATCCAGGAGACAGGAACAGGACTGGTTACACTTACAGTGTAGATCAGACAAGGGTTAAAGGCCCAGGACAGAGCTTAATTGTTGCTCCTGAGCCCATGGGCAAAGGGTGGTCTTATGGACCCCAGGTGGGGCTGGTCAGGAAAATTAGGACCCACAGCCCCATTTATGTCACTGACACTGTTACTACTAACTCCCTGGAACATACAAATGCAAAGAACAGACCTCAACCAATTTGCTTTTCATCATTTTTACTTTCTTCTAGCCTTAGGACATCTAAGTCAACTCTTTAGTTTTCATACTCTGGATGATGTAGCTAGTAAAGACACTTCAAATCATAGAATGCTGTGGGTTGGGAGGGACCTTTAGAGGTCATCTAGCCCAACCCCCATGCAGTGGGCAGGGATACCTTCAACTAGCTCAGGTTGCTCAGAGCCCCGTCCAACCTGGCCTTGTATGTTTCTAGGGATGGGGCATCCACTACCTCTCTGGGCAACCCGTTCCAGTGTTTCACTACCCTCATTGTAAAAATTTTTTTCCTTATATCTGGTCTGAATCTCCTCTCTTTTAGTTTAAAGTCATTACTCCTTTCCTATCACAACAGGCTTTGCTAAAAAGATTTTCCCCATCTTTCCTATATGCCCCCTTCAGGTGCTGAAAGGCTGCTATAAGGTCTCCCCACAAGATTAGATTGCTCCCACCACTATAAAGCTCCATTAGCACAATACTGTTGTCTTCAGGTTTTTGATTCTCTGTAAGACCATGATAAGGAGTCCAGTATATGCAACACTGTTCTCCTGTTGACTTCAGTGAGCATTATATAAGCAGCTTGCTTTTGGCAACAGGTTAGCCTGTTTTCTAGTGCAAAACTAAAAACAGCTTTTCACATAAATGTAGGGAAACCTTTTCTTTCTTTGAGATATAGTTAGGATTTTGTGTCAGAGTCATTCTCTATTCTAAAAAATTGGTGATGGATGTAGCTATTAAACGGTTCTCCCTCTTTTTTTGCCTATTCCCTTTAACTGTCACCATGTAGGAGATGAGAATAAATTATTTCAGCCATTGGTATGTTTGTGTTTGTTAGAGCAAAGCACTTGTGTAGACCACATTCTGTCTCAATGGAACTTGTTCTTTCTTAAAAATAAGGTTAGGTCTATCAGCCTGAATCATCTCAAAGGCCTATTGAGCCGCAAACACACTGGTAGCTGAAATGCAGATAAGATCAAAGCCTAAGAACTGTGTCCATTATCAATTGCCATTTTGTCATCTTAATTTCAGTGAGGTATACTGAAGAATTTGTCTTTCCTCTTTCTTTGTTTATTACTACAGAACAGTGTATGTCCTGCGTTGTCTCCTTCACTTCTGCTCCCTGAGGGCATGCTTTATCTGTTCTGATACTGTTCTGAGGCTAGAACGGATTATCCACCATTTTACAAGGCAGCTTAATTTATTTTCGAAGGAATTGCAGTCATACAGTCAAGAAGGGAATTCCTGTATCATCCCTGTGTGGACTATCATGGTACTGGAAACCCTGTGATTCCCAAAAAACCTCAACACCCGAATGTAGACTTTTCCTTCCCAAAGCGAGAGAAAGAATTCTCTGGCAGGTAGTTGTTATGTATTTTTTTATTGTACGTCTATGATGCTAGATTTCATCAAAGGAGCAATCAGAGAAGCCTGTCCTGTAGAAGAATTGGGAAAAAGTACAGTTTAATGCAGTGCAGAAGCTGTAACCCTTGCTTTTAAAAGCCATATATATGCCTTAAAATCTGCCTTTTCAGAAAATAAGCTTTATTTACATGATGTACAACTCTATTGTGGCTGAAGTCAGGAGCGCCTGACTGTTGTCTTTTGGCACCAGGTTAAGTTTAATTTTTTTCTAAGCTTATCTGAAGTTCTCACTAATGAATGTCTCTTGGACAGTTCCTTGCTACACACAGTATGCTTATTTACTTTTTATTTCCTTACTTCAAAAGCAAATCTAATCTGTTAGTAGGACTGTAAAACAATTATCAAGGCATTGACTTCATTCTCGAATCATTATTCCTGGATCACTTTGCAGTAGCTGAGAATCACGTTCTAGTGAATTCACCTTCTGTTTCTCTATCAACATTAAAAAAATCTACAAACTAAATAAATTTTTTATAACCTTTCTCAGTGAGAAATATTCCAAGACACTTACTCATACTGTCTTCTTCTTTTCAAATAATTACTCAGAGTGAAGTTGAAATGTCAGTGACTTGTTTATGGACAAAAGTAATATCTACTCAATGTATAAGGTGGGATAAATTTGCTATTCAATGGCTGCTGCAATCAATATACCTCCCTGGATATCAAAACTGGCACATTAGACTAATCTGAATTTTATGTCAGACTCACTATTAGAAATTGAGTAATTTAGTTTGCGAAAAATTGAAACATTGGAAAGACAGAAGGTATTCTTCTGTGTTGTCTATAAAAAGTCAGATTTGTCATTGTATTATGTCTTTTGTAGTGTTTTTCACTTGTGCAAGATGAAAACGAATTAAGCAGCAGTAGTTTGTAATACTTTTAAAAATGACAAAAACAGTGCAATGTAATAGACAGTCAACTTCTAAATGTGTATTGAAGTAACCTGGTGATGTATCCCTGGGATCATGCAGGAAAATTAGATGCTAGTAGTTTTACTACTTAAAATAGTCATTGGTTTCTGTCGATAGGCCCCCTAGGTCTTCCCTTTCCCACTTGTCTAAGCTGAGTGTCCTCCCCTCCCTTTCACCCCTCTCTAACACATACAGCTTCTATAAAGCCTTTTACTATTTCCCTCTGCCAGCGCTGGAGCTAGGCTGGAGCCAGGACAATTTATACCAGCTAGGGATTCATTCTAATGGCCCTTTTGGGACTTTTCTTACCCTTACTACCAGACCTCATACTCAGAGATATGACTGTCTAGCTATACCCTTCAGTTGTCATGAGCTCAGCTTTGTTTCACCACATTAACCGTTTAGCCGGTTTGACTGGGATACAACAGGATTGGAGTGTTGAGTATCTTCTTCGCTTCAAATGCCCAAGTCCCTCTTGCATTGCCTGATAGTGCCAAGGGAAACTCCATTGTATTCAGAGAGAATGTCAAGCCAACAGGACTAAAATGCTGTAAATAAATGAAAAGCCACAGTTCTGGTGGGTTAAAAGCAAAATGTGCTAAGATCTGCTTTTCTTGGGGGGTAAACACCATGGATATCAAGAACCTATGTTGCTGGAAGATGGAGTCCCAAGAAATATCAAACACGTTCTTCCACTCCTGTCCCTGGTAGAGCACAGTAAATTGACTTATCCGTCCTAACCAGGAGAAGCCAATGAATACCCACAGAATCCACAAGATAAAATCTTAGGGTGCAGGAATTTTAAAAGAATCCAAGAAATAACAACAAAAACTTTTGTGACCTTCTAAGTATCGATAGTACATACGGTAGATACCTCAAGTGCACTCAATTAGAACACATCCGTGAATTGGCAATGGAAAAATCCGATTCCTGCAGCAGAGATGAGTTGCAGCTGCGGCTAATAGAGTGAGGGATGTGAATACAGAGAGCACTTACATGATGAAGGCAAGACTGGCAATCAGTTGTATGCTTCAGAGCAATAAAGCACAATCAATCTGACAACAGGGCCACATTGTTAACTGTGGCTTTCTGTTGAAAGGAGCTGCACAATGGATGGGCCCTATAAAAGAGCAGCCTTGCCTCCAAGCCCTATCACATTCCTCTCTGTTACTTTTTTTTCTTTACCCTTTTTTCCCGTGCACTTTGTTGCTGAGATTTGTTCATTTGAGGGCAATTCTTCAGCTTGGTTAAAGTGTTAGAAGTTTCCTTACCTTGCTTATGTTTTGTTCTGCCTGCACGTCAGTAGTTCAGGTCACGGAAATGTCTCACTGCAAGCTATGGCTGATAGCAAATAAAGCAGGTGCAACTCTATGACATGCAACAGCGTAACGCTCTTTGGGTACGCTGTATAGTGGCCAGATCAGCATTCAATGGAGCAGAAGACACAAGTGTACTTTTCCTAGGCTTTGCTATATATGGGTTGAACAATGCAAAGATCACTGTTCAGTTATATTAAGAATAAAATGTTCTTTTCTGCTTCCCCAATCAGCAATTTTTCTACCAAAACTCTGTTTCCTCCCTGCCCCACCACGGACAAACTAATATTAACATTCCTGGGGAGACCTAGCTCTTTTCAGCTGAGCTAGCTCTTCAGAATAGTATAATCTTTTCCCTAATCATTGCATAATTCTTAGCTTCTAAAGCCTTTGAAAAGTGCCTTTTCTTTTTCTGAAAGAGCCATCATTTGGAAGTTTCTTAGAGCTACACTGGCTTTTAAGTAGTCTCCTGTCCTTAGCAACAATGGCTGCCTGACTGGTACCAGCCTTCTTTTATGAAAAGCTTTGACAGGTTTACATTAGTCCTGATTCTATTTTTGCAGCACTTAGAGGCATTCCAAACATTTGCAGAGAAATAAGAATAAACTGCTAGCCCCTGCCATCGAGCATCTCATTGTACAATTTAAACATGGATAGCAATACAAAGAAAGACTTGACAGGGAAAGAAAGAACACCTACCAACCAGGGAAGTGGGGTTACAACAAGTTGAAATCACAAAGGCAAGATCATGGTCCTTATTACATGGTCTGTGCAGTAACTTACGCTGTGGTTCTGCTCTCACCAAAATCAATGGCAAAAATCCAGAGTCTTTAATTCCTGTTGCAATCAACAGGGTGCAATGTGAAAAAAAAAAAAAAGTCTATGAAAAAGACAGTGCACGTGAAAAAAAGGATGTATGAAAAAGGCAGGTACTACCATTCTGATTTAATAAACTTTGACCTCTGCTTTAGAATCAGTCGTCTTGCAGTGGCACTGGTAGCTACGCTGAATGCAAAGAGAGTGAGAATCAGCTATTCACTGTTACAGCAAGAACCTGAAAGAGTTTGTCTGCAGTGTGTTTTGCTCTGGAGATGAGAAAGAGGGATTCAGTTTCTCTTTGAGTTTCAGGAGCCTGCAGAATTCTAAAAGTCCCCATGCATCTGCCATGAAAAAACACCCTTTAATAAGCAAGTAAAGAAAAATGAGGTGAAGCCAGCTGTAGAGATTCCGTGTTTGTTGTAAAATGCCCCACAAGCTCTGAAGTAGAGAGTTGCAGCAGTTTTCTTTGATCCATTGTGGTAATCAGGCAGCTTATTTTCTGACCTGCAGAGATCTGGCTCCATATGAAGAGGAAACTGAAAGCAATGTAAATCATGTGAGGAGGTGGTTTCACTGAATCCTGTATGTCATAGTACAGAGGTACTAGAAGCTGCGCAGGCCCGAAAGGAAGGATGGGTCAAAAATGGCAATGTTCATGCCCCTATACGTATCCATGTATATCTCAAAACTCATCCAACTGGGCACAAAAAGGTGTCCCAAATTTAAGCAACTGATGATTAATAATATCTCTTTAGATTGAACAGTAAGAAATGTAAACCAAAATGAAATCTCATTATTGAAACCTTAGATTAAACACAAAATCTGGGAGGACGCAGAAGGAGATACATCTGTATGTGTCCTGTTTTATACTCTGACCGTGGACATCAGCTATTTGTCACTGGATACGAGGGAAATGGACATTTATTTTGACCTGGTACAACCATCCTCAGTTCTTCATTTAGATTTATATCAGAATTGTCTGTTTATATCATGACTGAAAATTAGTAATTTTAATTACAGTTATTTCAGTCATTATGTTCTGCGTGCCATTACAAGGACCAGACTTCAGAAAGCCACATTTATTGGCTGAACGTACAAGGACTTTAGTGCGTTCATATTGAACAGAATGGCTTTGGCCATAAAAGGAGGAAAAAAAAAAGTCTTTTCACTTAGAATTTTATTTAACTCTTAATCCTTATATTAATATTTCCTCCTTTGTTTCTTGCAAACCATATCTATTTTTATTTTTTTTTTTGCTTGCAATAACTATTTTAAACTGTCAGAGAAAACTTGAATCTCTTTTGTTCAGCTAAGTGGGATTATGCTAAGGAAAATCATGGAATCCTCGAAGTAAATAATATACGCCTTAAGGCATGTTGCATATATTATTGGAAAATTGGGCAGTTTGCATTAGTCATCTTGTAATGTGAACCTGAACATGGTGTGTATAGGTTGAAGGAAAATTGAAATTCCTCAGGAATGATTGGTGCACCATAGATCAGTTAGAGGTCATTATGTTATTTAGTATTTTATCGTGAATAAATCAGATGCTCACTTCAAAATCCCCCTTTTATATGAGCTATAATACATTGAGTTCTTTATGGCAAAGGAGAGAATTTTTATGAACTGAAACTGAACCACATTATCCTGTAAAGTAATGGGGCAGCTACACATATAATGAGTAGGACATCGCTCACTTTTTTGTATTCTCTACATCACGCTGAGAGCATAAAAAGTCTGAACCAAGTAGATTGCTTCTTCCTGTGTACAAAATACAGGGCAGTTGAGTCATTGAGGGTGGGAGTCTTTGTATCTGGTTTAAGATGATTATTTAGATTCTTCATAAAAAGAGAATCTCCACAACCTTCTGAATAAAACCTGATCTAGTAATAAAGCAAGATGCCAACAAATACGTGCACTGGACCAATTTTCCAAAGAGACAGGCAGGTAAAATAGCTATTCACAGGCACCAAGACAAGTTTCTTATGAATGAGTATTGCGACGGTGAAATCTTGGTCTTCAGAGCACATGAGCAAGGTCCTTTCAGTCTGACACTTGATTTGCAGCTCAAGCTGTTGTGTTACATTGTGGGTCTAATTAATACCCTTTGCTTTTGATTGCTGCAACTGTATAAATATTCTATGAATATGATATATTCTAGATCAATTATAAACGACTCTTAAAATTAGAGGAGTCATATTATACAGCTTGATTCATCATACACTTCAGCTACTACAGGTGTTAATCTACAACCATTCGCTAAATGCAGAGCAGTATGTGGATTATAAAAAATTTCTGTAAAATTATTTACTTGTTTCTTAGAATTTATCTCATCTTTTTCTATCTGAAATAAGTAAGAAAGGTGAGAAGAATTTTCTTCATAACTGAGGCTAGCTTCTTACACTAGTTTTTGTTTATTTTTGCTTATACTTTAAGATAAGAGGAAAAAATATTGATGAATAGACTTAATTTTTATGAGTAAAATGATATTACATAGGGTTAGAGATCGTTCATTCTCTGCTGCCTGAGATTTAGGACTTTTTTTTGACTGGTTCTTAAATAAACTTTGGTACGTGTTATAAGGAGGTTTTAAATGACTTGATTAATTTTCATGTGCCCATTCCAGCCTCTTATCCTTGAAGCGAATGAACATACAATTACCTTCATTAGCAGTAGAACAGCTGATTGTTTTTTCAAACATGCATTTTGCTGACATCTTTTTTCCCTGATTTTGGAGCTCTGAAGTCATGTGAAGTCCGTGGTACAAACTGTTCTGATGAAAATCTTTCATTTTCTAGGTTGGTCAGAAAATGTTCCAAACTATCTCCCTTCGTAATCAAAGAAGGAAGATCTAAGAGATCATTTTTTCGTAGCTTAGTGTAACAGCAGCTAAGGGTGCAGACTAAGAAGGTGATTCATTTATCTTAGAATTCAGCTATCTCAAATTTATGTGTCTCATCTAAAATAACTGTCTAGGTATCCTGTCAAGGGAATGGAAACAGCTAAAGAACTCCAGAACACAATACCTCTTATCTGTGCTGAATAACAGCTTAGAATGGGCCTGTTTCTCACTCCACTCACTCAAGTTGCCAAGGCATTTAGTTAGACTTTGTGTTTAACTGGTCTTCAAAGAAAGTTACAGTATTTTAGAAAACTGTAAATCTTTTGCTTTCAAGCATTTAGCAGGTCATTCCTAAGGAACCACTTTGGGGAAAAAAAATGTGGCTGCTGCAAGATTGATCACTTAGCTTTTCAACTTTAATACTATCTCAATACTGGGTTTTAAAACAAACAAAAGATATTTTATAGATCAAATATTACTTCCACTATAGGCCTTAACTTGAGGCATTGTGAAAAGCAGATGAGAAATAAATGAGAAATAAATGTTTTAGTCTTCTTTTAATTTAAAATAAAATGCTGATATTATTTCACCTTTGAATAGGGTTAAATGTCATTGGTATAGAGAAAGACTTGCATGTGACCTTTAAATGAAATGGTTTAGATTTAAAGAGTCTTATTTGCTTTTTCCACTCTTCTTTTTGTCTTCCTGCTGGCTGTGTTTTAAGAATCCGTCTATTAATAATGTCTGTTCTTTCTTTCCACCCTATGGGACATAGCAGAAAATAATCACGTTTTGTCAGAATCTTAGAGAAAATAGAAGCATTAAAGGACGAATAATTTATTTCAGAGAAACAGTGCATTCAATATAAATTCATTGCTGTGATTTTTTTTAAATTTCTTAGTGATTTGTGGTTTTATTATTATCACTGCAGCACCTGTTTTGCTTGTAACTGTTTATGAGCTACTGTTTTAGATGTCGTCTCTGCTCATTCCCAAATCAATCAAAAACCTAAGCATAAAAAACCTCAATGAATGAATGTAAATATTATAAAAGCAAATCAGTCAAAACAAGAAAGCTGTAATAAAATCAAATGCATAGCAAATATATTTTTCTTAACTGGTTACTAATATTTTTCCTTAGTGGATTTTCCTTGTTTTCTTATTTGAGGGCACAAGGGATGTGGCTCAGCATGAGTGCTGAGACCTGATTTACAGGTCTTAGTGTCTTTTATACTCTGCAGTCTAGGTATAGGTATAGACTGTGGGATGTAGGTATTGACAGAGCTTAGAACTATTTTTACAAAATTGATGGGAAGCACTGACATTCATATAGTATTCATGACCTCCCCAAGAAATTTGGCCAGATATGATTGCAAGAATAGAACTAATGAGCAGCTGGCCTTCTAACAGAGAATGTGTTTGAACTGAATTTATCAATAGCATAAATTATTTAAAAAAATATCTGAAGACTGCCGCAAATAGAGGTCATTGACTGTTGCTAGCAGATATGTTGAAGTCTCTGAAAAGGCATAAAAAGTATTTTTTACTAACAGGAGCTTACAAAGGGTGACATAGGGGCTGGAAAGCAGGGGAAGAAAAAGACTGGAAAATAATTTTCAGCCTAACATGAGTAAGAACAGCACAAATACGCAAGGACCACCAGAATGCAAACCCTTCTATGGAGATCCATAAGATCTAGTTAAAACTCTCTTAATTGTAACTTAGCTCATTTACAAATGGTGTAGAGATAATTTGACATAACCTGTAGGCTTTGATAATCAAGTCACACCTTAGATGATTCAATCTGTCACAGTATTTGTGCTTTAAAGTGGTGTGGTAATCTGTAACAGTCCCTGTAAAGACATTCTCCTACTCACCTCCCTTGAGGACCAGGTGGTAAGTGGACTAAATGTTTTCCCTCCACTAAATGAGCCCAATTTGCGCGTGTTACTGGCCCTCACCTGGTTGTAGTGTGTAACCAACCACACTTTGCAGTCATTTTTGGTGTATTTTCTTGGTCACTTCTATCTATGACATGAGAATTCACAGTTCAGCTCGGTCACCTCTACAGCAGCTACAAGTTCTTAACCCCCGAACACCAGCTACTTGAGCAGCCTGACTTTTGCTCTAGGTTAACTCTCCCTAGGCAGAATTGCTAGAGGATTACATATAATTGATGGAAACTATGGTAAAGAAGAACAGAATGTGGTCCTTTTCCCAGTGTCACAAGAAAGAGAGCATTGTTAAAACCTCACTGCCATGGATTTCGCTCTTTGGAGAACACTGTTGTGGGAGTCCCTACCGAATTCTGTTAGAGCCAAATCAGGTCTGTCTCAAATTCATTAATGTGAGATGGTGAGGGCAGGTGATGAAAAACACAGAAATTAGTTTTCAGTCAGCACCCTAAAAGCATCAAAGACACTTAGTAAATCGTTTTGTAGTCAGAGTAGGGTCTATTTATGAAGGAAATAAACTCTATTCCAGCCAAAACCAGTACAAGCCTGATTTAACAGACCTTTCCCCCTAACGGGTTATCAGGCACTTGCTTTAAGATTCTGTGTTTGGTTTTAAGATTTGGTTTATGGTTTAGAGGATCATCCTGATTTATCAAACCTCATCTGTCAGTCTTCATGCAACTTGGAAAATTTCAGTCTAAGAGAACATCTGAAAAGAAACAGAGCTATACATTAAAAATTATGTTGGTAGATTGATAGAGGCACATACAGCAAGATCTTTATTTCATGAGTAGCCTAAGGGAGCACAAGTTGGTATATCTTCTGTTTTAACAGCGTCTAGAGGAAGTGCAAATTGCAGCAACTTAGATTCCTCTGATGTTACCCACTGTGTCTAGATATAGTTTCAGCCCTTGAATGTGGTGATGCCTGTTTCATGCAGAGTTGTGAGTGCTAATTGTCTGACACGATATCCAAAGACAACACTGAGCGAACATCTGCAACAGGGCTCTGATGCACACTGCCAGGCTGGTTTTCTGTGTTCACAGGTAGATATCTACCAACCTCAGCGGCTGTTATATAGGATCATATCTGAAACACGAATGTTTGAAATGGAGGTCTAACAAGTCTTGGGTCACTGTTGATTATGTAATTTAGCGTCATGGGATAGAATTTCATAGGTAGCTTCATTTTTCCAATAGTCGCTTCTGCCAGAAAAGAGGGATGTCTCCCACTCCCATGATTTCCATAGTTCTGCTGCTCTCTAACTCACTGCTGTCCTCCCAGTCCTATCTCCTGCCTTGCTTCAACTACTGTGCTTGTTGGATCCTTCCATGAAGTCACTAGCGTGCAAGAAAACAAACCAGCTTTTCTTTTCTGGATTTAGTTTCTGCTAAATCAGTGACATAAAGCAGCTCATAGAAGGCTTCAGTGTGTACCAATATTTGCTGGGAGCAGAAAGGGTGGGGAGAGGGGTGGAGAAGAAAGCACTTCCAGTTGCAGTGACAGTTACTACATTGGCTCCATCATGTTGCAATGAATGACATTCTTAATGCCATCCACTTCTTGCAGTAAATATTACTCAAGCTGTAAGTTGTGGTTTATAGCATGTTTTTTCTAGAAAGAACAGGCTCTTTCCAGCTTCTGGCTGAGTATGACATGCTAGTGCTGATAACCATTTCAGGCAACAAAGTGCAAACAGGAGCCAGAACCCACAGAACTCTTGGCCACAGAGGAGTGAAACACCTGAGCTCGATGAACCTGGGTAGGTTAAATTTATAAGTTTAGTTACAGTAGCACAGGTTTTAGTGCTGTTTACAAAACACTTCTGAAGCCCAGAATGGCTCAGTGCAGGCTGATCACAAAATAACACCCACATTGTTCCATGGGTCTGAACTACTTGTTAGAACCTGGGTGGGTAATCTCTGCTTTCCACTGCAGGGGTTTCTCCAAACGTGTTACAGACGTCTTCCTTGTTAGGCCAAAATTCAAGAAAAGACTTA
>Ga0181612_153569_pt1 | contig 21107 bp, 11 predicted proteins | sample HoacroProtozoa21_FD_119630 | JGI IMG/M metagenome (GOLD analysis project Ga0181612, IMG submission 119630) | Hoatzin crop microbial communities from Cojedes, Venezuel. Combined Assembly of Gp0051906, Gp0051904, Gp0051908
ATCCAAAAAGTAGTACTTTAATTTTATTTTAGAGTCAAATTTCTAGTGTTTTTTAAAAACAATTTTTTAGAATTTTTATTCAACTAAATATAAGCTATTCCAACACCTCAAGTCCTTTTCTGTCAGGTGTTAACTGGATTAGAAAAATATGAATTACTGTGAGAAATGAACAGCTCATCAGAGTAGTTGACAGCAAATGAATAAGGACTGAGGCACGTTTCAGTCTGTAGTACTAATTGAAAAATAGGACATCCAGGACTTTTCAATACTGGATTTGGGGAGGATAATTTTAAAGAAATGTTTATTACATTAAAAAGTATCAAACATTTAAAAAATATAAATACCTATCAGTACTTGTCTGTCATCAGTTACGAGTAATAAAATACTTTAGAATAGAAGCCTAATTGAAAATTAGACCTCCTTAAACACAGTCAAGTTACAGAGAATCACCTTACTTACCTTCTGCAAAATCCATGTCAAACCTTTATGATTGGAAGCTGTAATTACCAAGGCCAAATTTATCTCTCCAGACAACCATGTGCATCCACATCTTGCATGCACGCCTTTCATTAAACACATGTTTAGAGCTGTCTTTCCACCGTAAGATCGTTGCTTATTTCACTGCATGAGAAGCAAACCACCACTGCAGAAGATGGCACAGCAGGAAAGCTGCAATGAATCCTAGGACAACGCAGCTCATCTGTCGAGGTCTTAACCATAGCCTAGTTTGTGGCCAGCTATTTTGGTCCTGTCTTATTTTGTTCTGGAGGAATTCTCTTCTGGGTTGTTGCAGGCTTTTACAATAAATAAGATATGCAAGGTAGAAGCTGGATACATTTGCCCTAAAAACCATGTCAAAAGATAACTCTTTTAAGAAATGTTTGAAAAAAACCTACCCTACACGTGCACAGTGCATTACTCAGGGCAAGGGGAAATATGAGCTGCCTTATCTTGTGTTAAATAAACCAAGCTGATTAGAGCAGCAACACTCTGGAATTATTCATTACATGGAAATTATTGCCTGGTTGCAAAAAGAATGTACTTTAAATGTTTTAGAGTTACTTGAAGAGAAGGCAACAGATAAACTCCGAGGTATGACGTTTCTGTTTATGTGAATGTGATCACACTGCTCTTAAAAATATATTTCAAGTGCAGGAAAGATCATATATGAAGTTTGTACCTTCCTATGAAGTAGTATAAAAAGGTCAGGTTGCGTTCCTTAACAACATACTAAAAACGGCAACATGGAACGTGGCTAGGACATGTTGGCCAGAAAGCGAAAAAGGATCATTTCAAAATTGTTGGGAGATTCACAGCTATTTATAGTAAAAGATGCTCCAAGGCATGAGCAAATACGGAAGTTCAAGCACATTTCTACCATACCAGCTGTAAGCAGATGGGAGAGAATTAATTATCAAAAAGAGAGAAGTGTAAGATAGATTTTTGTTCCTGCAAAGGAACATCACATAAATTACCAGGGCAACTCATGAAGAGTTCTAGGGTAACATGAAGTTAAAACAGTATACTGTTTGGATAAAATTAGGCTATCTCAGAGTTTAAAATGGTATTTTTCCAAGGTTTATGACTAATCAGTTGAAGAATGTTGGTGAGTCCACTTGCCTCTACGGATCATTGCACCTGAGAGTTTATCTCCCTTGGGAGCTTATTAGGCAGTAAATAAGGCTGTAAATTTATCAGGGACTCTGCACTTACTCCACCTGTAGACACTGTTAATGTGCCATAAGAGCCCTCTGTAAGAGTTCACCCTCCCTTTTCAAAAGTGAACCACGCTGAGCATAGAGAATCTACATGGGTAGTCAGTATGGATCACCGAATGGATGTAATTTCCCCTCTACATTTACTTCCTTGCAAATCCAAACTCGCCTATGCAGAAAGAACACCAGACTTCAATCTGTAGGTGCCACAGCGCTTGCTGCAGACACTCCTTACCGCTGCTCGGGCTTCCGAAACCAGGAGCCTCCGCTAACCACTGCCACATGACTAGCTTTCACTATTGCAGGTGTCAGAACTGCCCGTCCTTATTAAAGCATCAAAATAAATATAGATCAGTATGGAAGTAAATAGAAGCGTAAATAATCAGAACAACTGCAAAACAGAAAATATTGCCCTTGGAACTATAAGAAGTTGTGCCACAATGTTTCAGAAAACAACGTGCACAGGCTACAGTGCCACTCCCAGGAACCTTTTATATGATTTGCACTGAATATTAATAGCAATAATGATAAATGCACAGAGGTTTCAAGAGTTAACGCATGAAATGAGAACATAATTTTGCGTACTGTCTCCACTACAGCTTTTAAGTTCCACTGGTGCTTGAAGCCTACAGGAAAGATTTTATTTCTTTTCAGCAGTAAGCTGAACATTTGCAAATGTTATAGCTTAGTAGACTTCTGTGGTCTTATCCATAAGCAGACGCTGAAGCTAGAAATTGAAGGCAGATATTTAATAAAGTTAATTAAATTAATAAACAAAAAATTTAAATTAATTAACAAAAACTAATAGCTGCTTTTCTTCTGCTGCACTGAATAGAAAAGAAAATTTTACCTAGTGTTCCTATCAGAACTTCAGCTGGTATGGTATGTTACAGACCTTAACATAGCCTGAATAAGCCTTTGAATCTTGCATTCTTTGCTGTTGTACAATCCATTTCTTTTATTAAAGCATCAGCTTGCAAATGCATTATGGAATTTCATTTTCTGCAGTGAGAAAAACAAAGCAGCAGTAAGAGTTCAAAAACCAACAGTGCTTCTATCATTTATAGCTGCAGAGAAAAAGCCTCAGAAAATGTAACAAGTTTCATAAGAACAAGTGGAAAATTATCCAAAGCAAGCCATCCTCAAAGTTCAATATTAATACAAATAAAAAGAGCCTCATGATTCTTTGTAGAGTGCCCTTCACTAAATTTGAATACATGGGAATGACACTACCAAAAGCACATTCGTGTTTTGTATCCGTTGCAAGTGACAGAGTTCTGGAATCAGAGCCAGGAATCAGATTGTTTTTTCATTAATGTCTGGAAAAATAGAATTTTCCAGGCTGTTAATACTAACGATTCAAGCTTATAGAGAACACTAAAAAGACAAAAAAAAAGAAAAAAACAGAGCAGTACCATGTTAACAAGCCTCAATCTATACAACTTTATGACTTTAATAGTGATACCTGACCTACCTAAAGGATTTTTTTCCAGTATTTCAGTACGCTGTATTAGTCTGAAAACAGAAAACAATAACCCTCTGCACTGTGAAATAGGTACACACACATCTACATGAGCTGAGTTATTTGAGGATAATTCAACTCACCACATTATTTGTAGCATTTCTTAAAGCAGGATGCGAGTATATTCAGCTGAAGGCTTTCCAATACAATTTGCAAGGAGTTATGAGAATTGGATGTACTTTTTCTTTTAAAATATATACTCCATCACTTTTCCAAAGCTATTGCCATTCTGTAATGAATATTTCTGATTATTTATAACAGAGTAAGGGTCAGGGAGCACTAGAAATTGAACTCTGACAGAACAGAGCTGCATCCCAAGACACAGTGCTAGCAGGCAAAGTCTGAGATTTCTTTCACTCTGTTGTTCGTGACCTCAGTCCTGACCCGTCTGTAAATGTGAGAGGTAAATATGTCTGCTTCCAGCACAGTCCAAGGTCTTTGACAACCAAATATCAGGTAGCTGTACGTGACTGAATATGTCCATCTGCCGAGCCTGCTTTAAACCGCAATCCATAAAACTGTCATCTTGAAATTGAAGTGTACTATTTTTCTCCCCCATCCCCAGAATTGATTGAATTTCTTTTATCTTTGTTATTGTATGTTAATTGTGCCATCAAACACTATGAACTACATTTCAGCATTGGTTGAAACATACAAAATAAATTCTGTGAATTGAGGAAGTAGCTAATAACATGTACAGCCTGTAACAACATGTACTATAATAGATGACCTTCTTCAAAAATAATAGGATAAGTGCAATAGTTATGTATTTCTCAACATGATATGCTATCTGTGAGTATCTGCAATAAATTTGTACCTCAGGACCACTTGCAAAAGAAAACTAAGAAGACATAGTTTTGTTTCGGATTGGGAAAAGGACTAAGCCGAACACCATCAAATAGAAAAACCCTAAGGAAAGCTTGGTTGGTGCACACACGCATTGCCTGTGACTTCTGCTTTGCAGCTGCTCATTCGATACCTCAGTAGATACACACACAAAGAAAATATAGACGAGACATTAATAAAAAGAAAAATTTGTATAAAATTCTTGGAATTTGTAAAAGCAAAAGAGCAGACATTTACAAATTATTTTATGAGAGCTGTTTTCCAGGGTATTTTTTACAATAGTAAGGTGATTTACAATTAGCAAATCCTATTTTTTTTCACTCTGTCAGTTCAAGATAAGCATCTGAACAACTTTTTTTTTTTTTTTTTTCTCCTGTGGTACTACTGTGACTGAAATTTTTAAAAATCTGCATTTGAGATTTTCAGATAGGTTTATTTTAAATTGATATGTTTTCATTCACTTAGATGGCAGTGCAGTTTTCATTCTGTGCTACTGGATTTGTGTTTAAATATATGGTAAATATACTGAAGGTATATTAAACACCAAAAGTAAACATTTTTTTCTGAAATATCTTCCAAAGTTTTGAGGAATTTTTTTCATATAGTATGAATCATGAAAAAAAATCAAGTGATCTCTAATGAGTGTAAGAGTCAACGTGTATTTCTCAATCCGTATTTTAGCGAACATTTCGTCCTCCTGTTTTTTGAAAGTATTGGAAAAATTACAAACAGCACAGTTAAGAAAAATAATTGATATGACAAACTTTAAAAATATGTATATCAATACTCGTATAGTTATACTGTTACATATACTATAACACACATAAAAAGTTCCATCTGAAAGAAATTCCTACCCAGTCTGGAAATAGAGACCAAAGCACTGAGATGATGTATGACTCTTTAAAAGTGTGTTTGGTGAGGGGAAGCTTAATCATTTCTTTAAATTTAGGTAGTCAGCAAAGCTGTGTTCTAATATTAAGTGCATTAACACAAAGCTACTACTATAATCAAAACCGTAAGACAAACAAAAAGGCAGTTTTGCTACATAGTCCTGTTCCTTTCTATTCATGACCACCTGTGTAAGTCCCAATGTACTAATTCTCCACCTGCAATTCTTTTGCTACAGTGACAATATTCAGAATATCACCTATGGAGCTAGATAAAGGATGCCTGGGGTGGCCCACTCAATTCAGATACAAAAACCCCCAACCAAACAACTACAGACTTAAATAAATCATTCTACAGATTATTTCTTTTGCTATTCAGAGAAAAAGAAAAGCTACCTCCTCCCATTCTCAAACCTTTTTAAGATGAGCAAAATCTCTATTGGCAAAAAGGTTAAGTCACATAAACATAGTTTTATTTAAATCATTATAAAAAATAGTTTTCTTTGTAGAGATACACAGTCAGATGTCATACTGAGCCTTCCATATTCCAGACAATTTAATTTTAAAATTACAGGCTCTGAAATCAGTCAGAAGATGTTCCAAAACTACTAAGTAGTCAAAACAGAAGACTGAAATTAGCTCTAAAAAGAAAAGCCAAATAAAAAATACTTTGTAATGACAGACTTGATACATGCTTTATGAGGAACTTGTGAAACAACCCACAGGACACTCCAGGTGGCTGCAAAAACTTCCAACATTGCATTCGCCCTTTGAGTCCATTCTGTGACATAGACTCAAGTCTGATATTTACAATTTCTTTTTGTAATCCCTTATCATACATAATAACTTGAGAGAACAGGATTTGCAGTGGTCCCCACATCTTTCTGCCAGTCTAGACATTGACTGGAGAACTTCTGAATCCTTTGATTAAAAGTCTCCTGGCAAAAGTTGGAACTGATGCAAATTGCTATTCATCCTATTCATTTTGATATTTCTATAGCCAGGAAGGTTTATCTGTGCTTAGATATTCACGTGGGAAACAGCTTTTCATGAGCATTTTGATTTTAAATTATTTGGCTATTTCAAAATAGTGAATGCATTCTCATAGATACATATAAATCATAATTAATGCTACAAGCATCTCGCACAAGGACAAGATGAGACTCAGATCATGGGAGTCTTTAGAGATTTATCACAGTTATCAAATCTTGTGAGCTACAAAGTATTCGGAACTAAATCCATAAAATACATGGGTTTTGCCCTCAGCATTTTTAACGGGTTAAAAGACATTTCTCAGACAAAAGCAATTAGTGACTATGTTCAGAAATTGGTAATATCATCTTGATATGAAGCTGAAGATGCCAGAGGGTTCAATTTGAATCTTTCTGATGTTCTGAATTTTAGTTAATGACAAATTTCTTTCTGCAGGAGTTCTGCATCTATCTACACTCAGACAGCAAAATTATGTCTGTGTCCTCTTCAAACACCCTCCTCCTCCTTTCTAAGCATTATGGATAGTTACTAAGATTAGGAATTATAATTTTAAAAATGTTAGTGATAAGTATGACAGAAAAGTAGATTAATTCTTCACTAAGGTCCAGGGAACGAACAGCCCATAGTGACAAGTGTAAATATTTCCACATAGACATATCTTTAAGCTATTGAGGGGAAATTCTGGAATGAAGCATGCAATTTTGTATTCAAACCTTGTCTCATCATATGTTAAAACTACCCAGGTAGCCTTTCTAGATTGTAGAAAGCAGTCTATTGTATAGAAGATAAATAGTGTGGTATTTGTTCTTGTTCTTTCCTATATTCCCTGTAAATCGATGACATTCTTAACGCAATTCTAAAAATAGAAATGTATAAAGGTATGCATATAATGCATATATATTTTTATGCGCAAACTGCCTTAAAAACATTAAGCTACTAGGAAAAATAGTCGGCACACCTTTGCAGCACGCACATTCAATTGGTATACATCAAGCTATTTGAAAACGCTCTGCCAGCGTGAGACAGCTGGGAGGACGGCAGGCAGCTTGCTGTGTTTGCGGGCATCTCCCACTGCATCCTCAGTGCGGGCTCTGTGGTGTGTAGAGGCTCTTGGCCAACAGGCCTGGAGGGCCACAGCTCCAGAACTGACGAAGCAGAAACCTTTGCAGTCAAAGTGGTTTAAAGCCTTTTTTCTAATTGGGGAGCTGGCTATGGTGGTGTGCTCATCACAGCCAACTTGCTGAAATCAGTAGTTCCAGCAAGATGGCAATTTAATATTAAAATAAGGAGACAATGTATTTGTTAAACTACAACGTGAGGAGAGTAAAACATAATAAATACAAGTCATCAGAAAAAGCAAAACTCCACCCATATATCCTTGTAGTATGAAGCACGTGTGTGTTTGTGTCTGCCTGCCACTCAAACTGCTGTGTAAGTAATGTTTTAGTTAGGATTTGAAGAGTCTTCTATACCTTACTATGAAGAAGTAAATTCAGAAAAGGAATCCACAAGGCCCGGTTTCTTGCATGACTTCCTGGAGCGAAGTTTCTCCAAATTATCTATAATAATGTTACAGGTGTAAATAACAGACATACACGCTTTTAAATAAGGAAATTCCAAGATAGAGTTCTCTGTGTAAAAACATACACAGAACTCAGAAACTGATACTCTCTGTATGCTTCATAATTACTTATATGCACCTAAGTAATCTGCGAAACTGGGACTTTCGAACGGGAGGAGAAAAGCGGGAAATATTTGTGAAGAGCATATGTCTGAAGACCTCAGAAGAATAGTTCAAAAAGACTAAATTTTGTTATTCTCAACAAAAATACCAGTGCCAGTCTCAACAAAGCTTTTAAAATAGTCACTTTCCTTCCAGAATTGCATACTGAAAGGCAAATAGCATTTTGGTTTCCATCTGTAAAAAAAAAAGTACAACAGAGAAAAAGGCATCTTCATACCCCAGGACGTTGTACCAAACTCCGGAAACCATCACGAACAGCGTCTTTGTAAAAAGGTTAGTGCTTGCAGTGATTACACCTTCCAAAGCTGGTATATGAATCTTTGAATATTAAATGACTTTTGTCTATCAGGCCATTCTTTGCAAACAAATTATTAATGAGTTATGACTGCAAATGGGTTAGGAAATGACATGCAGGACCTTGATTCTGCATGGATTATACAGGTATATCCGCCAATGCCTTTCCACAGCACTGTCTTTAGTTTAATGTTCAGATATACAAATATAATCCGCCAAGCTATCATTTTTTGGTAAACTGCACTTTGCAGACAGTGCAGAGTGATTTGATGTCTCTCAAGGTGGATAATAGCATGAATAATTCATTAAGCTTACTGGAGTTAATGTTGTTGTACTCAAGGTTAAGTATTCCCCCATCTCCAAATAAGGAATTACTTGATTGCTTACCTTAAAAATGAACTTTCTTAGAAAAAGCCATTGTATAAATAATAGGATATGTCTGACCGCCATAATTTGTAAGCTAATCCATCAAGGAACCAGGAAATAATGATATACCGAATAAGCTTACATTTTCTTTCAGATGTGTTACAACTCTTTGTAACAAACACACAAATATTCTTGTTCCGAGACATTTTTTATTCCTTACAGTACCTCTGCCATGATAAATGTGATTTTATTTATTAAGGACTATAATGAAAGGACTATGTCCAGATTGGTCATGATCTTAATAAAGATTAATAAAATTACCAAGAGTAAAGCAATGTGCTATTTAGTCAAAATCACAAAGAAGCTGTAGCGTTCAGATTATCCTTGCACAAACTGGGGGGAAAAAAACCCTCGAAGAAACAAGGCCATGGACACAAGCCAAGTTATTTGGCTGGTGGTCGATTTAATTAAAAGCAGCAGCCAGACATCTAGCTACGTCCAACTGCAGCTAAGTAAATGGTTTCACCATGTCCTCCACGAGCAAGTCCTTCTGCATGGCAAGATCAAACCCCACAGAACAAAACGTGCTTTCTGACAAGCACAGCCTTCACCTCCAGCTAATAACTTGCTGATCAAACTCCGATTGAAGTCAGCAGGAAACAAGGACTATGTTGAACCGGTCTGCAGGGACTCAGCATCTTATTGGCCTCCCCAAGTGATAACACAGATTATCTGGAAGAGGACATTTCCACAGGACATGTCTTCGATATTCAATGGACACTAGTTACCCCACACTCTCAGATTTTTCAGAAAGTCCCAGTCTGGGGCAGATATTAAAAGATCATTATGTATTTAATTACTTGAGGGGCTTACAGGCTTGTTCAGATGCACAATTAACCAAACGAAGGAACTCCTGCTTCTCCTGCTGCAAGGTGAGGCTTTGTACGCACATCTACACTGCCGTATGCTCCAGTTCAAAGTATCGATGCTCTCCCTAATCGCACTGACAGAACAAACTGTTATTAATATTATTGTTAATTAATTTTATTATTATTTCAGTTTTATTGAATTCCATCAGTACATTTTGAGAGCTGACTAAGTGATATTTACTTGGTTTCTACTATGGTAGTGGTCCTGTCTATTTAGTGGGCTTCCAGCTCCTTCTTTCTTGCTTCAGCAAATGATAACAAATTATTAATTTGTCTGCAGATGACATTTACTCACAGTATAAAGCAGAAAGCTACACCAAAAAAATGGTAATACAATAGCTTAAACAAGCTTAAGTACCAGCTACCAGACACTGTCATCAGTAAAATAAATTAGTGAGATTTCTGTTCTGCTGATGAAATAATAGTCCCTGCCATGAAAACTGTACTCAGAAAGCAATGCAGAACTCCAAAGAAAGCTTCACTTAGCAAGTTTAGGGAGCTGAAAACATAACCAATCACCAATAATCCTTTATTCACACTTAACAAATAGTTAATTCTTTGCGGGGAATTGTAGCAAGAAAGTATGATTTCCCAATGTTAGCAAAGGCACAGGACGCATATCTAACTGGGGATTTCACAGAATTCAGGTGAAAGAGAAAAACTATGTAATTTTTTTTATTATGGGAGATAGCTATTGACTTCTCTAAATTAACCAACAAAGTTGGTTCCCACTCCTCCTTTTCAATGTGCACAGACTCCCTTTTTCCCACAAAACATGCATACAGTCTGAATACTATAAAGAGTTTGGAAGAATCTAACTTGAAATTACAGATACCAGTTCAGAATGCTGGCAGGAAGACTTCAAAATAATAGGTTACACTTTTTTTTAATCTCGAGTCACAAATATAAAGTAATAACCCCAGATTAATTTAAATCCTTATGTATGTACCCAACACATCAACCTTTGCACGGACACAAAGAGACAGCAGGTTTGCACCTCTTCACTTCCATCCAGACCTTACCTAGAATTTCTTATAACCAAAACTAACTACCCACAAATGAATAGCAGCATTTTCTCATACTGAAATAATATGAATATATCTCTGTGATTTCCACATTATTTCAGGACCATTTTAATCGCAAGTATAGGGAGACAGAATGCAGCATCATCCCCTTGTCTCTGTGAGCACTGGAGAAAATTCCACAGTAATTTCACAAGTAAGAAGGTATTTGCGTGCCGTAATAAAACTATGCCCAAACCAAACCGAGCAAATTAAGATTTATAGCACAATAGTGGCTATGGGTCCCTGGCAAGCCATGTAGCTCTCAACTCCAATTTCCATTGTCACCTTTACTACTCAGATTGCACAGTAAATAATTTTATAATGCTGGCAGTAATGTTGTGCCTAGCTAACTTTTGCAGTTGGACACCAAGTCCAGTCAATCACTACTGTCTCTTGCCAAAACCCAGGGAAACATTCTCCACGGCTGTTATTCCAGAAACTTTTTGAACCTTTTCAGATGAGTGGGTTTGATGATTTTTTTTTTCTTGACTAAATTCTCATGAAATGCATCTTTTTTACCTATAGATCTTACATATACAAGTTTTCCTTAAAATTATTTTGGTCTCAGACATCAGTGACAGCATATAGCAATCACGCCAGGAAGTTTATGAAGGCAGAGATGCCATTGCTGGATTAATGTTTCAGAATAATGAGAATGAGTGATGTCAAACAACAGATTGGTAAAATGAAAAATGTCAGCAAAGCTTTGAAAAACACATGTGAAGAATTATTTCTTTACTCATTTCTATTTCTAGGACTATTCTTAGCTTCTTCTTATGTTCTATCATGGGAATTGCACATTTAATCTTACTTTAAATCTCCATCTTTTCCATAATTTCATTGGCAAATTTAGTTATAGAGTGCAGACTGGCAGAAGGGTAAAGGTTTTTATTAATTAATTACTTAATATTTGCTTCTAAAAAAGAATGTCCCTTAAAAAAATATATTCTCTTTTCATAACTGCTAGGAAAATTGCAACTTTTAAATATGTCAACAACAGAAATCAAATAAAGGTCCTTAAAATTTAATAACCATTTCTTTACATTACCTTGATATAAACATCATTTGAGTCTGGCTATCTAGGAAATTATTTAATTATAATTAACATCGACGGTGAATGTTTAAAAATACGAAGATGAAGAAAGTATTTGAGAAAAATACACATACCGAACTCTGCAATCCACTTCCGAAAATCCCTGTCATTTTCACTGCTTGACAACCCTCCTATAAATACCTACCTCTCAATTTTCCACGATGTAACACCATTTTTGTACTTTCATAATTCTTTTATCAGACTACAGTTTAGCATTAGCGGCTTTTATTATATTTTATTACTTTTTATTAGTGCCTCATAAAAACATACGAAAACATATTAAACTATTTTTAACTTCCTGAGCAAAACCAGTATTTTTTTTATCATTTGAGGCAGTACGGAAAAAAATCTGAACCATCACCAAGGACAAACCAGCAACACTATTTTTTCTTACCTGCCTCATCTTGAAAAAGAGATCTTGTTTTAAGTTCTTATTCGTACTGACAAATATCTTATGGGATGCTATGTATCCTGCCTACAGACTGAGAAGGTAGGAAAGTGTCTACTCTATTTTCTGACACAAAACCCAACATATCTCTCTCTATTACACCAAGATGCATGGCTAAAATGGGCATTTACAATAAAGTAAAACCACAGCATCAAACTTTATGTAATAGGGAAAACTTTCCTATATCCTCCCATAACATCTTTATTTATAAATATAGATCGGATATGAAGGACATGGGCTAAATAAAGCTCTCTGAGATGCTGACAGGATGTCATCCTGCCCATTTTTGCAGTCTAGTTTATTTTCTGGAAAAATAAATAATTTTGCACTTCCTTGCCTAATCCTGCTGAAAACCATTTCATTGTCACATTATGCAGGATTTATGAATATTTCTAATAAGACAAGACTACACTTTCTTTCATTACTGCTTTTTAGCCATCCGGAAGGCTTGTCACAGTCTTGCCAGTTTTTCAGATCCTGTTCTTCATTCAGCATGTGCAGCCTGTTGATTGCATTTGTTAGCCACAATGTTGCTCTTTATCCGTGAGGTGACACGACTACCAGATAGTACTATATACAGGCTTTCACTATTTAGAAAGTGGAAGTATCTCACTTCTATCAACACATCTCATTTCTATCAACACATTAATATTTCCTTTAATATTGAGTATTATCTGTATCCAAGACCTACCTTATATTTTGTGCAGAAACAGAGTTTAAATTTCCAGTTCTCACAAGATCAATAGTCCTTCAGTCAGCTTCATATTGAAATAGTTTTATCTATATCCCTTTTAATACCTGTCCTCATTTGGCTTATTTTTGTTTCCTAATCTTTAAAGAAAAACAAAACCATCCCCACCCAAAACTTCCAATAATCTGAATTTCCTAGAAATGTTTTATATTTTCAGAGAAAACAAACTGAAATTGCAAAGAAGCACAAAGCATAGAAAGAGATCACTCTCACCTCAACGTATGAGACACACATATGGTATCTATTGCACTTACTGCATAATATTACCTCCATATGAAAAAATGAAATCTCTGCAATGATTATGTGTTATTCATAAGCACATCATTTATAACATTCTGCAGAGATACTGTGGAAGTTTTTCACATTGAGGGTCTCTAATCTCAGTCTCACTTCTCTTTTCTTCTAATTTCATGGATCTTACAGAACCAGAAGAGGCGGCTTGGGAAATCATCTTTCTCCACGGACATTTGTGCTGTTTTTAAAATGTCAGACAACCCCAAGCCTGTATTGGCCAAAAGCAGCAGGGACCTGAGATTGCGGCTGTGCTGCTACTGGAGTAAGCCAGTCTCAGAGAAACAGCTGGCGTGATCTATCGGCTGGAAGCAGTATGGCTACCGTTCAGTGCTGTTAGAGTATATGTTATATGAAACATTTTTAAAGCCTTTATATATAATGCAGTTCTGAAAAATACTTATTTTTCAAGACAACTCAACTTCTGTATATTCCTTACAATATATATACATAAACTTAAGTATATGTATAGTAAACGGATTTGAGTTTAAGCCATTAAATTATGTGAAATATATTCTATAGAGATTGAGAAACTGTTATGTATGACTAATGAAAAAAAAAAGTTGAATAAAGGTCAGCTAGAAGAGATGAAAAGGTTTTGTTTTTCTGATCTTTAATCTGCTGTTCTCTGGCAGACAAGCATATTTAATCAAAGAAAGACATCCAGACTATTGAGGTTTGTTACAGGGAAAAAGTAAACTCCGCAGCTACACATTGAAATATCCTATATTGGACTGCTACAACTGCTACTGAGCTTATAAATTACTGGTATCAGGAAAAAAAAAAAGCTTTCTGAACAAAATTTCAATTTTAACATGATATTTTGTTTGTAATTTTGTTCCTGGGATTTTTATTGGAGTTGCTACATTTTTAACAAACTTCTCTATTTAAAGGAAACAAACGAACTTCCTTTTCCTGGCTTTACATTTGCCGCTTTGTGATATTTCCACAGAGAGGTGTGGTTAAAACATGAACACTTCCTGTGCAAGTTCACTGGCCAGACTGAATGCAGTGGGGTCGAAAGATTCATCTTCTACACAAATTTTCTAATTTTTTCATCAGTTGCTGAACTTGTTTGTCTCACGCTGAAAGCACCACACTGCATGATTACATTTGCGAAGGAAAAAGATATATGCACAAACTATATATAATGGATATTTACAATATACTTCTTTTCAGGTCTTCTATCTTGAAAGCAGCCCAGTCTCCAGTGAAACATGAATATCTTACAAGTGGGGCACTGAGATTACATTTATTATTAACCAACCTTTCCTTCAGGTTTTCAGTACTTTTATCAGACGTATTTCGTTGTTGCAACGTTTGATTGCTATTTTATGACTAGACTTCAAAATTGCACAAATCAAATTTTTGTCTTGTATTTTTAAATACATTAGAAAGAGTGACTTTTTTTCTATGAAGTTATTTATACAGCGGCAAAGCTGTGATTTGACAGTATGATGAAAAACCAAGGGGCAACGGGTCATGCCCTATCAACTCCACACAGGAGAAGTTACCTTCATCCTGCATAACCCCCTGCAGAAGTCTCACCTCATTAAGTCTGGCAAGAGAGAATACCCAAACAGGTGTTTTCTCCCCTGTTTTGAAAGAAGACATGCAAAAATATCTACTCCTGAGGTGCATAAATTTTTCATCACTACAGTGTGCGGACAGGGATGCCAGAATCAGCACTATGTCTGGGACAGAGAGCCCAGCCTGGCTGGATGAGCGGTCCTCATTCATCAGCGAGAGAAAGGGATTCCAGCTCTTGGCATTTAATGAAAAAAACACTGGGCCACTTTTAGCTTCCCTTGTTGGGAGCCCTTGCCAAGATATTTAAACTAAAGAATCCATTCACTGAATGATGGAGGGTGTAAGAGCGCTGTAAAAACTAGAACCTCTGTAATAGAAATGTCTCAGATCTTTTGTCACAAAAACTGACAGCTTGCTCTCCTTTCCCCCCAAAGAAAATGAACAGAAATTACAAAAAGAATAATCTGAAAAAAAATTTACCCATTTCTTGGAAATGAAGGCCCAAATTAGTGACTTGATTTATGAAAGACTGTTGAAAATCATTGCAGGCCTAGAACGGTTGTCACAAAGTTGTTAACATTTGGGGTCTTTAACAGTATCTGGTAGAAGAAAAGGAGGCAAAACAATTAGCATGGTATCAGGCTTTCTTCTATGATAATAAGACAAAGACAGTATGAGTATATTCTACCTAGTCTAACCAGATTTACTGCAAAACAGTGTGCTACTCTATTAATAGAAATGGGATGTGCTCAGCTTTTGAGCTACAACGCCAGCTTGAAGTTCGGCAGATTTTTTGAGGGTAAATATTTCAATAGTTCTTACACAAGGGGAAAAAAATCAGATAAAAATCCATAGAACAAGTTGGCTTTATAAAAGGAATTTATAACTCTACTGCTCAGAGCAGGTTGCTGTCATCTCGGCGATACCAGCCCGTGCTAGCGCGCAGCTCCCGCAGGCACTGCAGACCCGGCAGCTCCGCGGCACCGTCTCCCTCCTGCCTCTGCTGTGCTGCTGCAAAGCCCAGTCATGGTGCAAGCTCCATGTAGCCTCTACGTACGCGTCAGGCTGACACTACAGATAACTTTTCTGAATATTTACTCCACCCATTATGCAGAGTATTATGATTATATTTTTCTAGCTGCTGGACAGGCATGGATAAGAGTTTCTGCCAGATTGCTTTCCCGTTTCTATACAGAAAAATATTGTCACAAATATACCATTAAAATAGTTCAGTTATGAAGATCTAGCAAACAAAAGCTCTTGGCTAAACACGTATAAACAGGCATTACAATTCAGTATAATATAGGTTGTTTACAGAATTTATTTTAAAAAGGTGCTAGGAAATTGGGACTTCAGGTCAGTAAAAAAGCAATGTGTGTAACTATAATGAAATGTCTTCCATTTTTTAAACTTTTTCAGACTGGATTTCAATCATCATTTCATACGAAATTCAGTGACTAAAACCAGGGTAACAACCCATTTCTATTTACCCCTTTTAAGGCTGTTTATACCGGGAAAATTAAGTCTGACAAAAAAAGGCTGAAAACGTGACTCTGGTGTTTGGTCTGTCAGATATTACCTATGGACAATGCTTTGCTTATCTCCAGGTGTCCTCTGCTCTCCTGACTGCAATCTCATTTCGCTTGTCCTTGGGATCTCATGTCTGCTACGACCTCCAGCTTGGTAAATATTCAGCAGAAATTTTATGGACTTTCCCATAACCTTGATTAAAAGCCTATGGGGAACCTGAATGCTGAAAAAAACCCCTTTATTTGAAAAGAAACTTGAGTCCACTGTGCTGACTTCTGTTTCGCTAATAGTATTTATAATCAGTCATTGGCACAGAGTCAAGGCCAGAGGAAAAAATGATGAGTCAATCTTACCTGTTTAATAATTCTTGTATTATCATGCCAAATCGGGATTTTATAGCAGAGCTTAATTTAACTAAATGGAATTTGTGGGAGCAATGCTGAGAGGGAGGGAAAAGTAAATGCTATAAAAAATTGATCTTTCAAAGAAAACAAATGGTATTTACAGAACTACAGAATTGTCTGTCTTTGTCCACCATCAAGGAGGAAGCCTATCGCCATTTGGAAGATGTGAGTCTTGGATAACTCCACCTCTCAACCCAAAGGAGTCTTGCAGTCCTGCTCTCTCTGGCACACCAGGCCAGCGTCCAGGCTGATGGCTTGCCAGTGGCTTGGATACCCCTCAAACCCTTCAAGCACTTCTCTCTTTTTCGGGGAAACATTACAGGAAAACAAGAAGACACCCCAGTTTTCCAGGGGCTTTTCAGTATTTTGTTTCTGTTAGAACAATTAAAATATGAAGCCAGATGAAAAGCAGTTCAATGTACTCAAGGAAATGTCTGAGTTTCCCCATGGCTGATGAGCGTCTTTAGGCACTGGTAAGAGTTTTTACTTCGTACAGGAGACCCCCACTCCCTCAATAATTTAGTTCGTCGTTGTCTCTATTTCCATTCTTGGTCTTTTGTTCCTCTTTCAGTAATGGACAGATATCTTTTCTTTTATAATTGTCAGGTGATTAAAGACCCATCAGGTAATTTTGTGCTTAACTATTATATCCTTCCTGCTTTAGGCTTCAAAACAATTTGTTCTGATAGTCCTATTCCTGATCAAGACACACGCACTAAATGGAAGATGTCAAATTTTATTGTGCCTTTACAACTACCTCAGTATAAGACACAGTAATTTTCTTCATCAGCTTTTGGAAATGATCTTAATGTGAGAAGAAAAGATAGCATAAAAGGCAAGCAATGTCAAAAATTCAAACTGTGTTTAAGCCTTCAGTAGAGCTACTGCAGAGGATCCTATACTGTCGAACACAATTCTCAATCATACATCAAAAGTTTTGCCACATTATGCTGTGATGGTTTCATGAAGACAGGAGACTACATCATGTAACACATACAGTGGAACAAAAGATCAAAATAGCCTTTGCACAAGAAATTTGATATAACACAACCATTTCAGTAAGTCTTTTTGTTCATAAAAGTATTTTACAGCTATTAATCAGTGCTTTATTTTTCATTCTCTCTCGATTATATAATAACAGGAGAACGAGTGAGATACAAATTCTAACTCTGGCCCAAGGCTAAAGAAGAAAATTAGAGAAATATTACTAGCCTCGGGAAATCCCGCCTCTTCATCTCATTTGATTACCACAGGTCACAATACTTGCAAGAAACTCTATAATCAATCAGAAAACATATGTTGTCTTTTATTATTACTATCTTTTATTTAATTATCCTTGAACTGAAGTGACTATGTATGAAATTATGTTTGTTATATACAATTGCAAAGATGTATATAGATTATATACAACTATAATCATACCAACACAGCATCGCTTCTGAGTGGATTATCCACGTGTTGCATTGATTGGGAACCTTGAATAAGATGCAAACCATTAGAGACGCTTAAACAGCTATATTCTTTTTAAAGTACTCTTTAATTAATGTTGTCTAGAACACTAATTATGAAAGCTTGTAAAGCCTAAAGCCTGAAAACACTTATATACCTACTTAACTTTGCTCATTCAGGGTAGACCCACTGAATTCATTGGAACTGCTCGCAGTGTGCAATTTAACTAAAGAATGCACATAGACTGGCGCAGGTTAAAAGCCAAACAGCGAAGACAGTTTTGCACGCTCATATCCGTGGTGGACTTTAAAGCGTTTTGCTCTGTGTTGTTTCCAATTAGAAGACTGTCTTCCATGGGCATATTTGTCTTTCCCCAACAAAGCGTGGAACTGCTCCCTGATAGTCTCTTTGATAAAGTGTTGAATTAAGCAAAACCAAGGCATGAGTCCACGGGATATGAGATGTATGCATCTGTATATACTTATGTTTAGATGCACACAGAATTTGTCCACATTATGAAGGCAGATAAATATGCATATATGTGCATATATACAAGCATATTTCCTACACAGTGAATAATATTGAAATTAGAAGTCAAATTATTGTCTACTGTCAATGGAAAACTCCTAAATCTCTTCAAAAATAGAATACTCACATTTCTAGTTCATTTATTTTAACATTATAAACCATTTTTATTTTGCTAAACAGATTTCCATTTGTTTAATTAACAGTTGCAAACAGTGAAAAGTTTTAAAAGGATTACTAAGCTTCTCATTTATAAGCAGCCATTCAAGCTTTTGTTCTTCTCCCCCTCCACTTTAGCTATAAACATTACAGTGTCATCAGAAAGTTCTGACACATACTTGCTTTGAAACTGGGACTTACAGCTGTTAAAGAAACCTCACTAATGCTGCTGTCCTTTTTGTAAAAGATTTTTCCTGAATTTCCACACCTTATTTAAAACAAGAGACCCTGACTTGAGAAAGGAAGTGAGACACAACGTGTCTCAGTTATATTTCAGTCACATATTCCAGCCTCCTCATATTCTCAACAATCCTTTCCAATTTTCAGCCTGGTTGTACAACCTCTGGTGCAGATGTGCTGGTTGGTCAGCCGGTTGGCAAAGACCAAACATATTTTCTTGTCCCAGCTGCTGGCAGGTCCAACAGTGGCTTTTGAGGCAGTGCTCGGCCAAGAGGGCATAAAGGTACCCTTTGCAGACTTGCTAGAAATACATAGCTAAATTCCACTGTCATATCTCAGTGCCATTCCTCTGCCCAGCAAAGCTAGATTGTCTGTGCATTATCCCAGAGATCACTGACTGCCAACTGTGCTAGCGCCAGCTGGAGCATCAATCTCCAGAAATATCTCCACGATGCTCCTCAGCTCTCTTTAGAACCAAGGAAGTGTTGAGGAGACAGAGGAACACCGGTCTTTATTCAGGCTAGTCTTAAATAAGGTTCAGTAACTGCAGTATCTATTAATGGTTTAAAATCAAAATTGAGAGGCTGCTCATTCAAACCACACCATCCATCCTATGACTAAATAAGCAAAATGACTTGTAGAGAAATAAGATTTGACCTAAAGATCAACTGAATATCATGCAGCATATGCAAAACACACCAAATTAAGACTACATAAGAAGTCTTCATTCTCATTTTACTCTCTTCTGCATGTATGGCTTTGAAACCCTAACAGACTCTAAATATAAATCATGGGCATGCTGATAATAATCGTACAATTCGGGCTTAATACAGAACCCCTGAAATCCCTTCCATCTTTGTGAAATGAGCAACTACATAATGAAAAGTTAAACCAAACAATTTTAATATATCAAAAAGTAACATTTTTTACATTTAAAACCACACTGGAAGAAGGGCATCTGACTCAGCAGAGAATTTATCTACCATTCACTCAACACACTGTGTCATTTATGGAACTATGCCATTAACTAAATGACAGCGTACAGTGCAGAGCCATCACTGGTTCAGACGGGCACATTTTCCTTCTCCTGCATCACATTACTTATGCCTACTGCATTAACACAAGACATCAAGTTCTTCAATGGAAGCTTTATTATATGCTCATAGATTTTGGCTAGCATAAGACACCATGGCGTAGTATGTTATATATGGATTTGAACAGTTCCTATAATAAGGAAAATTTTTGTCTCAGCTTTGGCTCTAACCATAGAGGGTTCTCACTGACAGGAGACCCTGAAAACCAGAGAAGAGCAGTGCAAAGTCCAGAAAGTAACACAGTTACATACACTTTATATATTATGTATGCTATATAACTTCTAGATCATCTGTATTTTTTCATACAGTCTTTGGGGAATGCTAGGGAATAAAGCCACTCTGTCAACAGCGAGGGTCGGATATCACAGTGATGGATCCCTGACATAAACCTACAGATCCAGATGAACACTCTTCACTCTCGGTGGAGAGACACCAAAAAGCAGCTGCTGCAAGACGGAAGAAGCAACTTCGAACTTCAATACCCAATTGCACTAATTATGTGCGACTCTCGGAACAGTGTAACACTATGAAATAAGTTTATCCTGTTGCCACAGACTGCCTTATCCACATGATCACAAGGAACAGAATTTGAGCCTCCAGGAAAAACATACTATTTTTATAGTTTTAATACGCACCTGTGACTTAGCCATAGTGTGTTTCTCAATGTATAGAGTACTCCAAGGGAATTAAAAAAAAAAATATTCCACTGTATAAACAGAATATTTAACTGCTCCCAGTGATGTTCAGTATGTACAGTACATTCATTAATCTATCTCATGCACTCTGCTATTTTATAACAAAGAAGTTATTATTAAACGTATGATAACATAAGAACTTGTGCTACTGTTACAACAGCAGCATCAATACAAGGCCCTTCAATGTTCTTAACAGTAAGACCTTGAAAAACTAGCTGGTGTGGATTTGATAATGAGACAATCCATAAAGTCTTATCTTGATCTTGCAGTCCTAGTCTAAGGCCTGTGTTGCTTGCTCAGTGTTACTGACTGGATGATGCTATTTCACTAACATATAATGTCAAAACACAGAGAAAATTCTTTTACGAGGTCCTCTGAATTTTATGGAAAGTTAGTGACAGCCTGTATGGAGTGGTACAACAAGTGGAGTGATATACAAAGGTTAGACTATACAACAGCTGGTCTGTGAAGATGTAGCCATGTCACACTAGGGAGAGAACCCAGAAGAATCTATAGGGTAAATATTTTTTTCTTGAGC
>Ga0181612_161169_pt1 | contig 21107 bp, 13 predicted proteins | sample HoacroProtozoa21_FD_119630 | JGI IMG/M metagenome (GOLD analysis project Ga0181612, IMG submission 119630) | Hoatzin crop microbial communities from Cojedes, Venezuel. Combined Assembly of Gp0051906, Gp0051904, Gp0051908
AGCAAGCAAACAAGCAAACAGATAGAAGTTTAAAGGTTTGTCAGCACTGGTGGATAGCATAATCAATGAACCATTCTCCATTGGTCAAGTGTTGCCAATCTTCAGGAAACAGACCACAAATACTAATTTGTTCCAAATCTTATTTAAAGTAACTCATTCCATGAGCTATGCAACTATCTGCTTTCCCGTGAGTTTGTGTCTTGGTGTTGGATTTTCAAGAGTCAAATAAGGTGCACGGTCTTGCTGACACTTCTCGGGGAGTTTTTCCCTATAAAGTGTGAACCCCGTTGTCTAAAATGAAAAGGGGCATGCTCACATTGTGGCCTGTCCCTCTGCTGCATCTAGTACCAGGACAGCTATTTTCATGACACAAAGAATTTTGTTTCTGTTCCTTTTCTTTGCCGTCAAATGAGCTTGAAAAGCCTTGAATAGTCACATTCTCACACAGTCCCGGATGATCCCTAAATCCATGTTGCTCAAATAAACCAAACAAAAAAATGCAAAAAGAGAGCAAGTTATTATTCATACACATAGTGACCAGAGATCACATAAATTGCTTTTATTTTGATCCTTTGAGCAGAGTTACTATTTCTAGGGAGAAAGGAAGTGTTCAGCATTCTTAACTGTGTGTTTCACCAATAGACCCAGCTATCTGTATTACAATGTCCTCAGGTCTATTTATTCTCCTAATCAGCAAAGGTGAACCTCATGCTTATTCATCACAAAAACTCTGAAGTTTAGATAAGCTGTTTTTAACAAGCATTTCATTAATCAGGGCTTATCAACAGACTCAGATGTTGTTAACCTGTGTTGCAGCTTCTAAATTTTAGGCTCTTTGCGCCTAGATACCTAGGATTTCCCAGACCACATAAAAGAAAAATTAGCTCACAGAAGTTGACAAGTTGAGCAGGGAGTCATCAAAATGAGCTATCAGAAAATACTAAAAGAAAGGCAAGACTTCTCTCTGTATTCGTGCTATAAAAGCTTTCTTGTAATATAACAGTAAACTCAGATCAGCTCTCCAACACATGGCAAGAGAGTGTAGGAGAAAAAACCACAACCGCTAGGGTTTTCTCAAGATGCACTATTTCAGTTTTTGTTGTGTTGTGAAGCTGAGTTTAGGTATGTGTTATGGGTTCAGCTGGGTGGTAAGAATACTGATAGAAAGAACATACAGAGTGCAACTTTCTCACCGCCCAATGCTCAGCTCGCTCCCAAACAGCAAATCCCCCATCTCCACTCAGCTCTCCACTTAAATACCGAGCATGACATCACCTGGAATAGAATACCTCATTTGGTTGGCTGGTTTGGGTCAGCCCAGACAGCTTCTTGTGAAAATTAACCCTATCCAAGCCAAACCCAGGACAGTAGGTAACTACCTAACATCTAAAAAGCTACCAGAAACAAGGAGCAAACTCAAAATTTCTATTCTGAATAGAATTCTTCTTTTTATCCTGGAGGTACCTTGTTTTAGCAGGGGTACAGCAGGCACAGTGGTTTCTTTTCCGTGACAAAATTAGTATGTTCTGGTTTCAGGTCAGACTTGGACAATTTTCCTTTTTAATTTCCACTTCAAGCAGCAAATTGAAAAATCAATTCTCATCATCGGTCTAATTGCACTCCCTCTGTTCTTTTCCGGAACACTCCAGAACAGGCACAAAAAATAGGGTACAGAAATAGAAAACAGAGAGTGGAAAATCCATGACCTAATAGTTTATGCTGAAAGGACTGGAAATACAGGTAGTTAGGACACAAAATCTCAGCTGAGGCTTCTACACCCTGCGATGTGCTGGGACAAGAGCTGCTGTTGTTCCACCACAGCTCTCGGCAAAGGCTTTTGTCAGAGACGTCTCATGAGGTCACAGACCAGTGGTTTCCATGTACTACCCCCTACCTAGCACACAGAGATTTCTTCCAAAGAGGAAGAAGAGAGTGAAGATCTCTCCTGCATCAAATCCACTGCCCCGTGCCTTATTCCCAACATGCTCCGAGGTCTCACTTTTCATTTCAGTGCTTCAGAGGGTGCTGAATAAAACGATCAGGTGAGGGCAGAAAGTACAGGTACTACTGATAAAGCACAAATGCAGTAGAGAACTATGGAGCAGATAGATTTAAACACTGGGAGATGATAAGTGTTGAATGCACAAATTACCCAGTCCATTATTTCAACGTGTTATGTTGAGTGCAATCATTGATTAAATGCTGGCTCATCAATGGCCAAGCAATGTTTAGCTTTGTACCATCCCAAACTATCTCTTATCATGCGAGTATGTGAACATTCTCAGTTGGCAACAGAAACAAGACAGTTGCATTAAATTAAACCTTGAGATTAAATCTGGTCTCTGGGGCAAAGGCAGAGTGATTAGTACTCCTGTTTATAAGAAGAGTTGCTCTAAACTTTTACTTATAAATCTCCTCCTCCACCTGTTATCCATCAGGGAAGCGAAGTTTTAAGAAATTGTGCAGATGGCTTTAAGGCACTCTACTTTTTTTGCTAAGAAATGCCTTGGCCTGCTAGATGTGTGTCTTGGAGATGGGACTCAATTTGCAGAAATTGCAGCTTTACTAACCTCTCCTGTTTTTCACCCAAGAACCTGTGCTGGAGTCCTGTGCAAGGCATTTTTCATTGCCTCTTCTCCGTAGAAAATGGGCTCCATTGTGTTGAAAGATACAATGTGCAGTACCTGTGCCAAAGGATTAAACTTTCATCATCTGGGTTTGATACTTGGATTCACGAGAGGAAATGAGTGTTAAGCATCCGCTGCATGCCAGGATATATTGAAAGATCCCTTTAGCAGTCCGTGCCAGTATTTTAAAAATAGGGCACATTAGGGTCTTTTGCACTAGAGAACATTCTATCTCCTTAAAGCAAAGCTTCCTCACCACGTTTGCCTTTTGAGCAGAAGGACGCAGTTCTCCACAATCTTTAAAATCATAGCAGTGGAAAGGAGAAAGCAGGAAAACAATGGAGGGAAAAGAGACAAAGAGGCGATAACAAGCAACTCAACAAGAATGTGTTTGCAATGCATTTTGGCACCAAGAAAGGACAGGGTAGCTTTGAGCTGCCCACACACGTACATACAACACGGATATCACACCATTGACAGAACCATAAATAGTAGTGGGGAAATTATTCCTTTGAGAGTCCTGAGGCAAAAAATCAGCCTGACCAAAGTCAATGGTCTTCTGCCACTGACTTTTGTGAAGCTCAGGTTTCACACCAGAGTTCACAAAACATTGGGGTTAAAGTCTATTGCAGTCAATTCTTGACCTGCACAAAAATTCTAGTCATAGCCAGGTAAAGTTTTCATTATCACAGATGTCTTTGAAATGTATATTTCTTTACACAAATACCACCTTGTGAGCTAAGTACTAAAATTTCCATTAAAACATCATGGAAAATCTGTGCCCTTTGACAGAAAGCTGCACGACCTCACAAGGTTTTGACTTTCTTACCTAGACTTTAGCAGAGAAGAGCCCGTAGGGTTTAGGCCATGGGTATTATGATGCATAGAACTATCACAAGAAATTCAAATTAATTCAAATGAAAAGCACCATAACATTCATAAGCCTCTCAAGGAAAAGGGCCTGATGATCTGCTGCAATAAACTGATATTAATCCAAGAATTTTTCAAGGTGACCCTTGAACATATTTTTCAAAAAGCTGGGGTTGCTCTGTGCACAACATCCTACCAGAAGAAAACCACGTACTTCCCTTTATAACAAAAGATTTTCAGGGCATGTTCTTTAAGGTTAGCCATTGCTTACTTGTGTCTTCATGGATTGTCATGGCACTGCAAATGTATGTGTGGTCAGACACATGTTCATTAAAGCTAAACTATTCTACTGTAATCAAGGCTCAAAAGCACGTAACATGCACAATTTTGCATTTTCCATGTTACATATAATGCCATAAAAGGAAAAGGCTCACTTATTACCCATCTATTTTTAGAAGCTTAATATGTATTCAAATACGGTTTGTAGAGAACAGGCATTTATTCAGACAACTCTTATACACAGATTTTGCTTTAAGAATTCTGTCATGTGAAGAAAAGAAAAAATATTTTAGTGATTAAGACATGTAACCAAGGACTGGGAAGCCAGGTGAAGTTCTTTCTGCTGTCCTAAGTTTTCCACACCACTCTAGGCAAATCACTTCACTCCTCTCTGTTTCAGGTCTGAATCTCTAGAATGAAGACTGTAGTGGTTTCTTGCTTCTCCTGAGTGTGTGTATGCATGTAAAAATGTATTAGAGCTTTTGTTTAGATAAAGAAAACACTCATTTTTTATTTGTGGAGGCCCCAGTAAAATGGAGCTATCTTGGCTAGGCTGCTAAGTGTCTCCACAATGCAAACACAAATTACGCGTTTGAGCCATTAGCATTCCAATTTTTTACAAAGTGAGACTCATTTCACCAGCTGTAAGCTGGAAGTCTAAGCTGGCCATCTAGACTCCAACCATATGCACAGCCAGGCACCTCCAGAGGGTAATTTTTTCCACTGACAGGAGACACCTGGCACTCCGTTCCACTGCCAAAACATCGGCATTTGTGTCACTCACAATGGTCTTGCACCACTCAGCTGGGCTCCAGCTGCCACCCCAGAAGGGTGCAGGTCTCCAGGACATCCCTTGCCACCTCCACTAGTCCCGTGTGGTTGTCTCAGCACCCTACTGCTCTGCTTTAAAAGCCCCTTCACTGAAGTGGCCAAACAATTCCACCAAGGTGGGATTCAGCTCACAGATTAAGACACCGAATTTAGGAGTGTAATGTCTACGTGTGAATCCAGAGCTCAGGCTTCCTTTGCAGGCCAGGCAGAGGTGCCATCGGCACACTCAAAGGAGAGCACCAAGTGATTCAGCTGCCCTGGAGCAGATGCCTACATCTGCCAGCTGAATAGCTCTGTAGAATCATTCAACTACACAACCTCAGATCATCTCATGTTTTGGATTCAGACAACTTTTTGTGCCTTTTTGAACAGCACAGAATTTACTTAAGAAATTAATTTAATTTATTTACTTAAGAAATTACAAGCAGTTATTGGCAAGTGAGCTCTTTTGCTTTATTAAACACTGCTTCAAACCAGAAAAATTACACAATCCCAAATGTGTAAAACTTGTAGCACAAAGAATGTACAGACCAAGCAGATACTAATTACAGAAGAGTGCTAGCAATACCACTACTTGTTTTCAATAAGAGAAAGAAAGAAAGCCCAGAGTGCTAATTCCTTGTAACAGAAACAACTGTCTCACTGGTATTCAGGAATTAAATACATGTTCCTCCTTCAAACTTGCACTTATTTGGTAACATGGCAGCCTTAATGGAAAATAGCATTTGTAGGTCTGGCAGTTTTGCTACAGTGTTAATGATAGTGAAGGGGGTATGAAAAGGTAGGTGGGAAGGGTTGAAACAGAAGAAGCAGCATCTGACCAGTTTGAAGAAGCACGGTATAAAAGGCGGCCTCCAAAACCATCTGCCAAAGTGTCGAGGTGATGGATTTTTAAATGTAAATAGATTTTTTTTTACACTCTATTTAGACCACGGTGCATGTAAGAGCAATACAGCAGGCCCAAACAATAGAGGCAACTGAACCACGCGGCACCGTCTGTCATCAGCCTTGCAGTCTGTGCTCATTTATTTGTGTGCACACAGGCTGAAGGCACAACCAGGTGATAGCCAGAGAGCAGCTGTCTTGCAGGCACCATTCTGGATGCAACCCATTTTTGCTGGGTAATCTTAGGATACCTTGGTGGAAAAAGATCCCGTGAAGTAGCACCGACAGAAACTTGCATAGAGAATGTAACAGGGTTTTCCACATCTTCTTGAAGGAAATCTCTCTGCCTGCATGTTTCAGCCACATCAGCTTAAGCTCATATTTAGGGTTCAGAGCAGTTTTTCTGAGTTCTGTGTTAAAGCCTGATGAAAGGCCAAAGCCTGCAAAGCAGGATACGGCTATTCCCACCATTGTGTGATGACCCTGGACTTGTTCGTGCTCTCATGTTTAGAGAAACACATTTTTGTGTCCCTGTTCAGAAAGGTATTTAACTCTGCCTCTTTTTAGTAAGTGAGTAGGTGGGTGAACAAGGGTCTTGAATTACAGAGAAAGGTAATTTTACAGGTAAATTACAGCTAAAGGTAATTGTAAAGTGTTTCAGAGGACAAAAAGAAAGCTTTCTATTTTGAAGTAATGCACTAACCTGACCAGCCTTTCATCGTATTATGGGGAAGAGCAGAACAAGTTCTCATTCTTATATCACTTCCTGTGTGAGGAAACCCCCAACCTCCTCTTTGATATCGACTCTGTGAAAGAATTCACTAGAAGTAGAGAAAGAAATCTCTAAAAACTCTGTTAGTAGCTGCACAGGTGCAATTTGATCTTGGTGTGAACATGCAAGCAGTGCTTCAGCAGCGATGTTCAGTGCATTTTGGGTATCTGACAAAATTCAGAACTCCTTTCTGATAACCTAGGTTATTCACACTCATCTCTTTCACCAGCATGAACCATGTGAGACTTTTCTGACACCAGTTGTCTGTGTCCACAGTGTTGTTGCTGACTTGTCTTCTTCAGCCGTGTAGCAACAGCAGCACAGAGCTCAGCAAAGACCCCAAAGCCTACTCAGGAAGCAGAGTAGCAAGACTGCGAGCTCCCTCAGACCTCCAGCCTGCTGTGGTGACATTGCTAGGGCACCCAAGCTAGCCTGAATCCACCCCATGTCACAGTCCAAATTTACTGTTCCTTCAGCTTCCCTGTGACTGCTAAGACAATGACATTCAGCAGCAGAGCTGTAGGACTGTCTCCCAGGCTGGGGATGCAGTGAACCAAATGGTACTACTACCATTGGTTACGTCTCTTCCAGCGGGTCCCCAGAAACTTAAAAGCATGATTTTCACCCACTCCAGAAACGTAAATTATTAAAGAACATTCCATAACTACTACAGAAGCAGGTTATTCAAAGATCAGCCTTGACTGAAATAAGGCATGCCCTGCCCGCCCCATTCCTGTGGCTCTTTAATAACTCTGTCATTTTAGTTAATCGCGGCTATTTCTACCAGCCAAAACAAATACCACATTCAAAAAGGCTTGTCATGACTATCAGAGTGTTACCTTTTCCCCTTCTGGTAGACAAGTTGAAGTAGGAAAACAGATTGTGGCTCTTGCGAACCCTGGTTCCCCCACACAATGGAAATGCGATTACAGCCCTGCCATGCCCCCGAGAGCGGAATAAAAAGCCTCTTTCTACTCTGTCTTACAGGGTAGGACATCATTACTCCATGAAACATAATAGCTCAACACTTACACCTGAAACACAATCTACTCCCTTCTCTCTTCATTCTCGCTGGAGCTACTACAGCTCCCTTGTTCCATTATGTAGGATATTACTTTCCCTGTCTGAGAGCAGGAGGGAAGACATCAGCTGTTATCTTTCAGCCGATAAAGATCTTCATTCACGCCTGAAGGACTGCAATCTAAGAAAAAAAAAAGACCACATCGTCCCTTGGGCTCTGTGAATGGCAATGCAATAACACAGTGTTAATAGCTCCCGGTCTAGATAACGCCATTACTTCTGACAGTAGGAAACAGAGTTTGATAGTTGCTGACATGTTTTGATCACCTGTCAGGGAAACATTATGTCAAAGTTTTGCTTCAGCAGAAATATTCCATTAGCATTTGCACCACGTTCCTTGCCTAACTTAAGAGCTGGCACCATATACGAGCACAGGCTTTGGGCATAAATCCACATCATAACGATAAAGGGCTATGGACCCTGAAGCCCCATTATATTTGACAGTGATTTCCAAGAGATTTTTTTCCTCTTCTTTATCTGGACCTTCTCCTGGAAAATCCTTTGCACCTCAGGCAGGCTGCTGTGTCGCCTAATTTCCCCTCATGTCGTTAGGAGTTAAGTGCGTTTCCTCAAATGGGTCTCTGCACCTTGATAGAACTTACCCCCAAACTGATCATCTTATTTGAGGAGGAAGAAAAATCAGAGCACCTATGGTAAACGTTCAGTCTAAAAATCTCTATTTTAGGACTATCAGTTTTTTAAGTGTTATAACTTTATGGAGTCTATGATTATATGGCTGTGAGCTATATTAACTTGAATTTTATCTAATAGGTGGTGGTAGGGTATGCAAGGCATTCTTCTGTCCTCTCCATCCCTGAACTCACTGCTTAGCTCTATGCTGCCCAACATGAAAAGTGCTCTTAGGTTCTGGGAAACTGTGGGAATTGCAGATATTGACAGATATTCCCACTAAAATCACCTAAGCTGTGATAAAACCAACTGTTTGTGTGGAAAAATCATCCTGAAAAAAGATTTTGTATGTTGTGATCGATATTTCTGTATGCTTTATCAGCTCCAAACACAAAGTTTATCTCCTATAATCAGCTAATTTGAAGGACCAACTGGGGCTTTGGAGACCACACCTTGACCTACAAACACCACCAGAAGGCCCCAAACCAGGCATCCTCCTGACCACCATCCTTCCAGGAGCACTTTGTAAATACTCAGAGATAAAGCAAAGGAGCATGAAGGCTGCAGCAGTCAGGGTGATGCTACTCCACTGTCCAACCTTGAGATGAGTTTTAAAACCAAGCAAACTAAAACAGATGATCTGCCCCAAACCAGAAGGGTGGGAGAGACTGATCTTCAAGCTGAGGGCTGAGCTCTGCTTGCTTTGCCCATGGTGGACATATTTGTGCGTATGCATGTGGAAGCCACCACAGACACGTATGCTCACTTACACCTGCTCATGTTTTGTGGATGCTGCCGTGCACAAAGGTGAACCATGGCACAACAAATTAGGTCTGACATGGGACATGCAGCTGCCTTGGACACACCAGCCTGTACCATTTAGTGCTCCTCTGCCCACGCGAGGGACTGGCAATCCCCCGGCTGAGTTTGACAGCCACAAGGCTTCTAACAAGGGGTTGAGTCTGGCACATCTTCTTCCCACTTTAGATATATCTGACACGTTTTTCATAAAGCTGGGGAAGAGTAGACGATGTGAGATGGGTGAAAGCAAACCAGTAAGGAAAGAAATTATGTTTAAACTTTTAAACAAGGCCTGTAGTTTGAAAATATTCTTCCTTTTGCTTTTTTAAGAAAATGGCTATTACTTTTGCCCAGTTGCTTGAGTTCCTAAAGGGCTCTGGCTTTGTGGGGTGACTCCAGATCAAAGTCTTGCATTAGGGGCAACCCAGAGTCTATGCTGTAGGTGTCTGATGACAGTTATCATGATGTGGCAATTTGTGCTTGAGTCAGACTCTAAGTTACAGCACAATTTGTAGCTGGTAACACATAAACCGTGCTGTAGCTCGTGCCGCCTTATGGGAATCTCAGCAGACACAGCCACGAAAATCACAGATTTCTACCAAAGCCTGGAAGCCCATGTGTCTGTTAATGAGGAGGGAGTCAGATAAAACTCAACCCATGTCTCACCAGGTCTGGCAGTATGTGCCACACCATTACAGTTGCTCAGGAGGAAGGCAGCAGCTGTCTGGGCTGCTCTGGCCCCATCCCTGAAAATGCACTTAAAGGCAAGGATAAACTCAGGCTGAAATACAAGCAATAGGTAAATGGCCACTGCTTCCAATCCCTGGGCTGAACGAATGTCTTTCTAATACATTTGCAGGGCTGTGGCTCACTCTGGGACTCCTGTAAATCACTTTACTGCAGTGTAGTTTGCTCTTGGTTGCTACTTAATGAGAAAAATGTGAAGCTGCCGACATTCCCAGCAGTGTCCGGCAGAGCATGCAGAGATCCTACCAGCCAGCCCGCCTCCTGCAGACAAGTTGCATTCCCTTGCTCTCTTTACCCTCTGGGTTCCCGAATGATGATGTTCTTCACACCAGCTTTCAGACCAAGGAGCAGTACTGCACCATGCTCCCTGTCCGCATGAAGCAGATGATGAAAGGACCAAGCAAACCCTGTGTGAAGAGCGCTTGTGGTAACCTTTGGCCATGTGGTAGTGCAACTGCAAGCACAGGGTCAGCAAACCATGTCCTGGGGCTAGGAATTGGCAGTGAAAAATGCTTTGGCAAACACTGGAGAGTTCTGAAAATGGCTCAAGGAGTGGCAGCACAGAAGGAGCAGGAGTGGTGTGGAAACATCCCATGGACGGAAGATTTCTGCTCCTGGAGCCTAAGCCTGGCCCGTAGTTACACAAACCCTTTCACAAGGCTGATTGCCCCCTTCCCATTCCACAGCATTTTAGCCACTGGGACCTGGAAAAAGCTTGTGCTGCGTTTCTTTCTCAAGCAAAATTCTCAGAGCTACTGGTGCTGAGAGAGGTAAGCAGGATCAGCCTTTAAATGAAAAATGTACTCAATTTTAAGATGAGAAAGGCATCTGGTGACATTTTTGTATATAAAGATACGCTCTCAACAGTTCTGCATATAGACATCAGTCAAAATAAAGTGAGAATACCACAAAATAAAAATGTAGTGTTTATAAGACTTGACAAGTGATAGAACACGATAAAGCATATTTCCTTTGCATATGCTCCCTTGACCTGTCATGAATCATTGCAACAGAAAAGGTATTGTAGCTGTGGCAGCAGCACAGCAGATCGCTATTTAAATTCCCCAGCAGACAAATAACTCTGTGATTTAGCGCTCCCCTAACAGCAGACTGCTGTAAATAACACCTAAAAGGCTCAGGAACTCCTATGATATCTCTCTTGGGCCTTATACCAGCACTCACGGAAGTCAGGAGAGTTTCCTCATTGATTTGAACAGGCTTTGCTTCAGGCCATTAAAACGGATGCTCATCACAGTAAATCCAAAACTATCAGTGGAAGTGTTTTGGGGTAAATCTACTATAAGAAAAACTGGTAGCAGAGCCCTTGCATACTCTGCGCTTTGCAAGGGAACAGGAGACTGCAGCTGAACAATGTCAGATATGTTTTATTTTCAAAGCCATAACTGAGCCTAATTTAAATGGTGTTTTCTGATGCATTTTTCGTGATTGGTAAGATTGTGTTACATTTCGGGCTAGGCAGCCAGCTGCAAATCCAGTGAGGGCAGTAGGCAGAAATTAGTTCCCCTGTTCATAACCCATTAGTTGGGCATTTTCAGCTCTGTGGCACTGGTCCTGTCTCTTGCTTACTCACTTGTTTTGGAAGCTGAATAAATAATTGCTGCCCAGAGGAGAGAGCCCACAGGCTACGGAGACAAAAATGGTCCCCACGAGGCTTCTCATGGTCAAACTCAGTCTACTGCAGACTGAATTATGAAATGTAATCTGAAAACTGTCTTTATCCCTGAGGCAACAAGACTTTGTTTCATGAAAAGAAATTGTATTTTCACCTTGAAAGCTCATTATAGATGGGAGCAAATTCACACAAATGTGCTTATTCAGATAAATCCTTGCTCACATTAAGGTGTATTCTCTACATTCAGCCAGGCGTGGCGATGGGAAAGCAGAGCCAAGGCACTCTGAATTGTCTTGCAGACAGTTACAAACCTGTTGCACAGTTTATATTAAACAAATTCTAGTAAAGTTAAAGAATTTTCTATATTTAACAAAGCTCTTTTGCCTATTCCCTCACTATTAAAAAATTTCTGAGTATTACGGCTCTTTCTTCAGTTGTAAAATATCTGTATCAGGCAATCAGCTTAACTAAATACTTCTTGGGGTTTTTGTTGAGTTTTCATTTTGTGCTTGCTCTTCAGCATATCTGCAGGGACTGCTGAGACTTCTCATAGTGGTTTCAAATGTATTCCCATTGTTTTAACTGCTCCTCCAAGGGTTTACTCAACAAGATAACTGTCTTGCCAAAAAATTGTCCAAGAAACATTTAAACTCATCCCACATGGGAAAAAAAAACAGTGCTCATTAAAAAGTCTTCACAGATTCTACTCTCACCTGTACCCCCATCTCCTCCATATACATCCTTTGTTGTCATGGGAATGTCAGAGGTACAGCACCACGTGCACATCCCCACTAACAGCACATTTCGGTACAATATTCACCTCCAATGCTGAATTACAGGCACTTCTGCACCAAACTTTGTAGGGAGCTTTTGCTATCCATCTGCTTCCTTGGAGGTTGAATAAGAAGAATAAAATACTTGAACTTAGGCAGAACATCCTGAAAAGGGATAACCTGTATTAGCCCACAGATCAAGCTGATATTTTAGAATGACCTACGCAGTTCTTATTCTGATGAGCTCCTAGATGGTTATCCCAAAAACCAAAAAAGACAGTGTCTATAAGGAGTTTAATGTATGCCTCAGCTGGAGGGAAGCCATCTCTATTGAGCAGAGAGCACTGCATTCATCTTCATACTGTTAGTTGGAAAATAACATTCTTTGCAACTGGAAAATTGTTCCTTGTCTCTCTTTGTTTACCAGCATAGTTTGTCACCACTTGCATTAACAAGTTTCTGGGATGAATCATGGACAAACTGTACAGGGTCTCTTAAATCTCACTTTTGCTCCAAAGAACGCAGTAAAATTTAATTGTTGTTTTTATGAATAGACCAACAAACAGCTTATGTCCACAAAACACTCAATATAGCACAAAGGCACTAAAAACAAGATTTTACCATTTATGATAAAATTCTATGTAATCAGCAGTTGTGGTTTAAAATCAACAATGCAGCAATCAGCGGATTTTCTCTTGGTTATTTCAGCAAGTCAGGCTCAAATCCAAAGGTCTTCTGGAGTCAATGGAAGAGGCTGCATCTTCAAAAAAGATGTGGTTAATTGAAAGCCATCAAGCAGACCCAGCGGTCCATCAGTTGCTCTTACCTGGCACAAGCTTTCCAAGAAGTAACAACAATGCGTTACAGTTGATGGGAAGTATAATGGCTTGAACCAACTTCCATGGCTTCCAGACATGGACCAAGCATGGAGATAATAGCACTTACTGTCAAGCAGTGTGACATCAAGATGGTTCACCTCAGGCAGGGGGGCGACTTGAACTTGCAGTCCTTGGCAAGAGTCCTAACTGCTGTGGTTTCAAGGGACATTCTGTGCTTTGAAGAGAAGTGAACTGGCCCCTCTCCCTTTCTGTGAACTTTGGCTATGTTTCATCAGTATTTTGGTTTGGAGCAGTTGTGCAGTTCTGAAGCAACCCTCCATCACTTTCTTTACCGCAGAGTTCACAGAATTTGTTCAGTTTAAGGAGCAGTCTTTGTGCAACAGATTCCTCTTGTGGGAGACAAACCAAAACCTCTGCTGTAGCAAACCCCAGGAATTGTCCTACAGAGATGTGAGGGTCCCCAGACTACATCCTGACTTTGCTTCAGCCCACATGCCTGGTGGGGCCTTTCTGTGCAGAAGCCCAGACTACATAGAAATGGAAAAAACTCCCCCAAAACCACATCATGTGTGGATGTGAAGCTCAGCGGCAATCCCTTGGAGATACCCATCCAATTCTTTTCTGCCAAAATGCTCGCTGCTGTAGAAGCTGCCTTGTAGACGCTCAGTTAAGATTTTAGTTGCTTTACAGAGAGACAGAATTATAGAGATTGTTTTGATCAAGGCTTAAAGTCTGTCTCTGTCCTTAGCACCTTCTTCTGTTAGAGATTTTTCTTCGATTATTTTTGTGGCTCCTGTGAATCCAGTTCTTAGATGCCTACAGGTCCATGTGCATCAGCTGGGCTGGGAATCTGGCCAACTTGAAGTAGCAGAAGCACCTAATGTCACATGACTTTTCTGTGACTAGGGCCCACCACCCATGTTACTGCATTGTTGCTGATAGCTGAACACAGTGGTAGCATGGGGTGGCCAGACACTTCAATTGCATGCACCCGGGTGACAGATACTGATGATTAGCAGGTTACTTCCCGAGGCACTAACGGTTTCAGTCCCAGCAACAGCATTAGAAAATCTAGCTGGTGGGAGTAGGTTGGGTCTGAGACAGTGCAACGAGAAAGGATCTGTAAGAGCAAATTTTCCTGGGGAGAAGGATTAGCCTAGGACTTAGGTGATGATATTTGAATTAGCTTTTCTCTTTAACAAATAACCCTCAAAGGGAATGATTTTTGGCTCTATACTGAACACTCAGTTGGCTTCGAACTACAACGGAACCCATCAAATCCCAGACTATTTGCACTTTTTTCTGATGGTACGCAGTCTTTTTGTCTTTTTGTATGCTGGCCATATAACCCATGCACTACCTTTGAAACTTCATAACTTGTTGCATAACTTCTTTTTCTTTTTTATCCTGACCTGGCTTGCTTTTAAAACCAGCTGTGTCTTTTCACCCGAGGTGAGGCTTTGCAGCTAGCCTACATTATGTAAACATGTATTGTAACATCCATAAACCTGCAGTTAGTCAACAAAAGATCAAACGGACCAACACACTTTCACGGTAGCCATCAAAGTCACTCAGACTTTTTCAGCGAAAGCTGCCAGCTTGCATTTTTTTTGTCCAATGGAAAAGATAAGGCTATTTGTCTTTCTTTCACAGTTCCAAACAAATAAGGAAAAGAAGGACAGTAGTTTAAAACCATATCTTAATCAAATCTGTTCATCTAGGAGTTTATATTTCATGACTTTACCTGCATTCCAGAGGGAAGTCAAATGTCAGACTTTCCCCCTTTATCTTCTCTCTTTGACTCAAGAGAAGATCTGTATCTTTACAGAATGAAACAACTGTTTTCCTTAAAATGTTTCAATAGGCCTTGATTTTGTAAAACAAGCCACTTCTCTGGCAGGTGCTTTGATTTCAGGGAATTAAAGTAATTGCCACAAAAAGGCTAACAAACCCCACAGCTGCTGGAGTAAAAGGAGAAGAAGCTGCGTGTATGTGCACAGCAAGTCTGGGCCAGAGAAGAGGCGGACAGGGATGGGGTTTTGGTGTTAACTTCTTTAATATACTTTCTTTTCTTACTATTCAACCTGTTTTGGTCCTAAGTGTATATCAAGATATCATCTGCTTTCTCCTCTTCCCTAAGCTAACTTTACCAACTGGGCCGATTGTGGATGTCCAGAGAAGGACAAAAAGCACAATCAGAGCTATAGAGAAAAAGACCGTTGAGCAAAGAGTTCAGAAATAGGGTTTGTTTAGTCTTCACACTGGAAGACTGAAATGAGGCAGTATAGTCTTACAAAGTAGCTGCAGAGGAGATAGAGACAGTTCTTCATGTCCACTGATGATAGGACAAGGAGTAATTGGTCTCCATAGCACTAAGGGAAATTCAGGCTGGCTATCAAGGGACACTTTCTTCTGTGATTAATTTTGTGCCAGAAAATCTTGTCCAAGAATCTGTGAAACCTCCACCACTGGATGGTGTTTCATAAACAGCTGAGGCAGAAATGATTTAAGTGTCTACGAGAACAGCTGATGTTGCCTTAGAGGAATGGGCTTTAGGATAAAACACTTCTTTGAAATCTCTTCCAACGTTATCTCCAAGACCTCCTTTTATTTTCTCAAAAAGCCTTGGATTAAGACAGAACTCATGGCTCAGAATTGATTCAAAGTTTGGGGTTGCTCATCCCTTAGCCAAGATTTTGGTCTGCACTGCTTTCTTCCTGCTTATCTACCCTTTTAGCTCACGCAGAGTAAAGCAGAGTGAGAACTGAAATCCAAGCAAGGTACCAGCACTGGGGGCACCCTCATCCAACATAGTCTTCAAAGGCAGCCTTACCTTACTGTTCATAGCACTTTCTTGCAGAGTTTTTTCACCTGCTACTATCTAATCCCCACTATGTCTAATTTGAATCCTGCCCCCCTCTTTTTCTCATTCAAGTTGTACCTCCTCAGGGAGGAGAACTGAGCACCCCAAGATGTATGTTAAAAGCTAATCTGTTTTGGATGTTAGATTCAGAAATGACATCATGGACAGAAGTTATTAAACAGATGTTGGTTTGTGCACTGGCGAGGAATGATTCCCTGTGTTGCGAGAAGTCACAGGCCCACTAAGCCTCTGTATTTCCCCATACAGTTCCACGTTTTCCACCCATAAATTTTGTCTGCATACATTTTGAGGACTTTAATGTTCTTCTTCAGAATTTCCAGCCATTTTCTAGCTTATTTTTGTAGCTATTGCTCTGGAGAACAAGGGCAAAGCTTGAGGAGAAGAGGATACAGGCTGCTCACAGACTGTTAGACCTGCTCCTCTTCCATTCTGCTCACCGATGTATCCAAGCCTAGAGCAGAAAGGACAGGCTGTCTCTCGCCTGTCTCACATCTCCTTCCAAGTAAGGAAATGTTCTCTTTACCCTGAACACTGTATCCCTTCACATGCATTCAGTTAGCATGTGCTCCTGGGGAATACATACAAAGACACATTTTTCTACCTGTAAATGCGAGTACAACTAACACAAGATAATGTCAAGCACAGAGAAAAAAGTTTCTGCTGCTAAAGTGCAGCCAAGAAAAGGTCAGAAAAATATTTTGATGCCTATGAAATCATCTGAAAAAAACATTTCGTTAATGTAAAGGGCTCTTCTTTCTCTTCCTGTTTAACACCATTGAATATATTTTTAACCGAATTTTCATCTGAGCTCATATTTAAGTTACTTACTTCTCTATGGAGAACTTAACTAGCACTAAACATGGGCCTGTCCTGTATGTCTGAATGTGAAGGTGCTCAGAAATCACACAACAAATCCTAGTGCCAGCCTCATGGAGAGGGAGGATGAATTAATCATTTTGTATCTGTGCAATTGTGGGTTCTAGGTGTAAATCCAGAATTCTGCAGTAAATTCTACTGGAGATTATTTTGGATTCCTACATCTCAGTTTAAAAATCACGTCGTGGGCTCCCACTATGTACTCTCCTTCCCCAAGTGTTCCCCATAGCAGCAATGTACAGAACTCTCCTTTGTAGATGCATTTTTTCCAAACATCCTGCAGAAAATATTCTTGCAATGCTCCATTATATATAAATTATGTGAAGTACTCAATCTAAACATTTAGAAAGGCCTGCCATAGTCAGACCATACCGAGATACTAACCAGTCTGAAGCTGCAGGGTTTCCAAAGAACAGTATCGGCTTCATGTCCCTGCGATCATGGCAAGGTCAGTTCTGAACCTGCAGGAATTGCAGGGGCTGTACCTTTGGAGGACAGTTCAAAGGGCCATTTAGAGCTGTAGTTTTATCTGATCTCCTGGATCCTAACACTTGTTAAACACGGAAACTACTCAGTTGCTTTTTTTTTTTTGTTTCTCTCCTTGTCTTTGCTGTATGCATTTGGACACTTCTGCTCGTACCATTCTCTTCCGAATTTACCACTATCCTCTCCTTCCACTCCTCTCTTCACTGTCCAGTTTGCTGCTCCCTTTGCCTTCTGAAGTCTCTCTTCTCTGTTGCCTCTGTGTCTAAAACATCCTGCCAGTGTCGCTGTTTACATCTCAACCTTGTTCACGTCCCTTTTAACAAGGTATTCCTTTCAAAATGCCCACAAAGAGAAACTAATAATGGGCCAGAAGATCACCATGAAGTCATTCACCTCTTTGACGCAGTCACGCACCCTGTCTCCTTTGTGTCCCGTCCTTCATGGTGTGGGCTGCCTTTGCCCTCTCTCAGTCCTGCCCAATGCCAAGAAACTTCATAAACAATTAGGGGATGCACTTTGGTTTGGAGAATGAGGCATTGACTTTGCTCTGCTTTCAGTCCTGCCATTAAGCTGCTAAATGACCTTGAATAACTTTTTTAACCTTGTCTGTCCCAATCTGTCTCATCCTGTGACTTTTTTCAACAAAATGTGTAAGCTCCTGGGATCTTGTTATGTGCTGTTAAAGCCCTTTGAACAAAAGGACCCTATTTTCCCATTGCCTGGCTCAGCTGGGACTTATTCCGTGTAACCACAGACATTTACGCTGTGAATATCTACATCGCAGCTATTTGCTTAAGTTTACCAGACACTCAGAGGGGAACAATAGGGGGAACAGTTTTAGACTGAGATTCACCTAAGCAAATGCAGACTTCACCTTTGGGATGAAATGAATTGCTCCTTCAGAATGCTTGCATTTTGAAAATAGTCCCCGAAATATTAACCAATTGCAATTCATTGGTGAATTTATCGGAAACATCCAAATTATTTTGGGCCAGCTAGGTTGCATTTTTTAATAAATAAACTAATCAATTACAAAAATACTCACCCAGTTCTTTTGGGAAATACAAAATATATGAAAGGTGACTTTTCACAGTCATTTTTAGAAGTTTCTTCGTAAATGGATTCTTGAACTTCTGCTTCACAAGGAAGTTTTATCACATTTCAGACTCCTGAAGAGCTATAACTGTGCACAATGCATGTAGACACACAGAAACCAGAAAATCAGCACACCAGACCCACCTCAGAGATCCCATGTCGGTTTTATGTAAGCAGAAAGCAAGAGAACCTGAACATCTCCAGAACAGCACTAATACCTAAACACGAATGTAACACCATGAAAATAAGACTTGACAAAGACACTTTCCCTGCCTTAAATGAGAACACAATACTTCCATGAAATGGCATCTGCTGAAGAGCTCAAGGGAAGGAATATTCTGTTTTCCTACCCAAAGGAAGAAGTTTTGAGAAGAACAGTCCTTTTGCAAGGCAACTAAATGGAAAGGTCATGTCACTCACTAAATATGCAGAAATGGAAGAGATGAATAACTGACTAGCATGAACATTGCACCTATCACTGCTAATCAACATCACCTCATACAGTTGAAATGGCAGTAGAATATTGCGGTGTCTTTGAATAAGACTAAGTAACAGAATGAACTTTTGAAAAAAATAGTCAGTTTTGCCAAAACCTATTACATCCACTCTACAAAGGGGTGCTTGTGAGCAACTGGGAGGGAAACAATAATAATAAACTGGAGAAATAACTTTCATAGGATAATAAATGAATTGCAAATAGCACACGTCAGACACACTAATTCTAGAACAGAAAACTGATCCAAAACAGAAATAAAATGAGATTGTGACTGGGACAAATAGCCTTTTCATCCTTAGAAAAGGAGAGACACTTTTCTGAGCAAACAATCTTTGGAGTTAAAGTGCCATTTTATGTGCCAAAGTAAAAAAAAAATATATATACACCCATTCAGCTACTCCAAAATTCCAAGAACCTAGAGAGATACTACACAGAGTATGGGGCCTGCAGTGCCCCGTCAAAGAGAGGTTTTAGAGCCCACCGGAAACTGGATTAGGCACAACTAAAAGAACAGATCTAGCCCTAGAAGAAAACCTTCTGCAAGGAAGAAAATTTGGGGAATTCATTCAGTTATTAGTCACAGTTATTTAAAATGCCTCTGCCAGCTCTATGAGGCTGGAGAAGTCATCGTGGACAATGGAAAACTGAGATGGACACAGATCCTGTGAAGGAGAGAGAGGAGTTAATACCTTCCTGTGAGTCTCTTCCTCCCAGTGCTCCTCAGGAAGGGCTAGTAAAATGTGGAGGCTTAATTATTTCATCTCATGTGAGTTTGATACTCCAGAGAAATATTGGAGTGGTTTGTAATTCTGAAAACTGGAAGTTGCTCAGCCAAAACCTTAGTTTGAAGCCAAGGAATGCAGCCCTGTATACAGCAGCTGGAGATGTGAAGAAGAGGAGATATAACTAATCAACTGGAAGAAAAGCTTCATCAGTGCCCACATCCCTCCAGTTCCATGCCACTGCACTGACCTGTAGATCATTGCTAAGGAAAGTGGGGATTGTCTGTTTTTAATAACTCTGCTGAGACCACTGCAGTACAACCATGTGATGTGAACACCTGGTAACTGAGGACTGAATGCAGGCTAATCATCTCAGTTTGAATGGGCCACCAGCCCAAATACCATTTGCATTTATTATCAGGCTGGGCTGGACTTTAGCTGGGCTTGGAAAAGAAAATTTTATCTTTCAACAAGCCCCTGAAGCCATCCTGTTCAAGAAAGAAACAGCACTGAGACAGATCAGTAAGGTAATGGAAAACATAGAGTCTTCTTTCTCGAAGTACATGTCTAATGTTTAGAGCTACACTTCTTTGGTGGTAATGTTGTGCAGGCCTACAGAAAACAAAAGCTATGTGCAGGTTCTCAGAAACACCCCAGGAGCAGCCACAGAAGAATCTGAACCACGATCCTCCAGACTTCTTTGAGTTAGAGCAGTGGCAAGCTGCTTCTTCAGAGACTCACATTGACAAGTCCTCAAAGAGGATCAGCAGCAGCCTTGGAATCACTTAGGAGTCCTAATATTTATGCCAAAGCCTTTTAGAACTGAATACAGCTAAAAAAAATATATTCCTTAGAAATTAATCTGCAAAACAACACAATGTCATAAAGAGTGAAAACTGCAGGAAACATAAAAATCCTGCCTTGAGGATGTAATTCCACACTAAACTCGCCAGAAGGATTTAGCCACTGGTTCAAATGTAACCAGTTTGCACTGCTCAGGGTAGTAAAGAATCTTCTCCCGCAACGTCAGTGCTTGTGTCTGGCTTCCGTAGATTTACTGCAGATTCCGTTCCTTTTGGTCAAAGGGCAGTTCTGACGGTGGTCAGTAAAGGAAAGGGAAGCTTGAGAAACAGAATAGTGGCTTCATAGTGAAGATTCATTTAGACAATTTGGTATCTATTACAAGCTGAAGTCAGACAGTGTCTGCATGCAAATGTGGGGGAGGGAGTGAAAAGGAACCTCACGCAGTGACAGGGTTCGTTTTCTTCATTAGCATTTACAAAGTGAGTGACATAAATATGGGATCTGATTACTGGGAATACACTGGACATGCCCTGCATGTCACAAAGCTCTCAGGCCTCTGTGCTAGCACCATGTGCTGCTATCACATTCAGGTGCTCTCTTCAACCAGTTGAAATTACGGATTACCATTGTGGGAAGGTTCTGTAATCTCACATCGGTACAAGATGGCTGTCTGCTGCTGCATGCAAGGAAAACCTTTGTCCTTTAATTCCTTGTCCCTTGAGCAGAATGGTTGCACTTAGGGGAAGATAATAAGGATATTCTCAGATGCCCTAAATTCTTTGACACGCTGTCTATGGCTGGAAAGCAAGGAAAACAGAAAGAACGTGTGACTTGGAAAATGACAGCGCATGCCCCAAGACTATCAGTGTTTCAGCGGCATTTGGACAATGCCCTTAAAAACATGCTTTAACTTTTGGTCAGCCCTGAAGCGGTCAGGCAGTTGGACTAAAGGATCATTGTAGGTCCTGTCCAAACAA
>Ga0181612_118142_pt1 | contig 21106 bp, 16 predicted proteins | sample HoacroProtozoa21_FD_119630 | JGI IMG/M metagenome (GOLD analysis project Ga0181612, IMG submission 119630) | Hoatzin crop microbial communities from Cojedes, Venezuel. Combined Assembly of Gp0051906, Gp0051904, Gp0051908
CGGCGACCGGCAGGTAACCGTAATCCATTACTTGCCCCTGCCTTGCAGTTGCATCCGGCAACTGCGTCGCCTCCAAAGCTATTTGCATAAGAAAATCCTCTCCCTTTCCAAAGGTTAAAAATCACATGCCGCCGTACGTTTTGAAAAATTCAAACCATCACACCTAAAAAAATAATCATTCATTCGGAATCTATAAAATACTGGCAGACTGTGTTTTATAACATTGCATTTTCGTCGTAGATTTTCTTAGACAAGGTTTCTTACAACATAAACTTCTCAATGACTTCCGCCACACCGCTGTGATTGTTATCCCGCTCTGTTATATAATCCGCCACAGCCTTTAATTCCTTCCGGCCGTTTTGCATGGCGCAGCCCACGCCGGCAGCCTCCACCATGGAAATATCATTTCGTTCATCACCCACAGCCACTGTATCTTCAATGGGAATTCCCAGATACTCCGAAAGATACCGAAGGCCGCTGCCTTTATTTACCCCAATCTTACAGTATTCCAAAAATTCCGGGCAGGAAAAGAAACTGTTAAAGACGCCTTCTTCCCTGGGGGCAAAAGATGTTTGAAACTTTTCCAATTTATCATGGTCGCCGTAATTAATTAAGATGATTTTAGGCATGGAAACTCCCCTAAGATCCTCCACAGACTGAAAAATCTTATAAGGTTCATGGGTAACGGCATTATACTTTTCCAATTCTTCACACTCATAAGGCACATGCATTTTCTCTTCATCGTAAGTATGAGCATAAATGCCGGCTTCTCTTACAGCATTAAAAAGCATCTTGCCCTCTTCAAACCCGATTCCGTCCGTATGAAGTGTCCGCTGCTGATACAAATCGTAAATCATGGCGCCCTGAAATCCCACCAGGAAACATCCTTTCCGGTTAAGCCCCAGGTCTTTGGTGATAATCTGACCTCCACAAATACTTCGGCCGGTACAAATAGCCACATAATGACCGGCAGATAGAACCCGCTCGATGGCCTTGGCATTTTCCGGCGTAATTTTCTTATCTGTGGTAAGAAGGGTATCATCCAAATCAAAAAACAGAATTTTCTTATTCAAACCAAATTCCTTTCATAATATTTGTAAAAACCAAACTAGCTTATGCAGGTGCTGTAGACGGATATTTTATTAAATTACATCTGCTCCCGCTCACTGCTCCAGATGGGGGTAAAGGTACGACGCATGCGTTTCTCCTGCTTGATTTGCTTTTCTTTTTTTAAGGCAAGTTTGCAGAAGGTATCCTGAGCTCCAATAACCTCTTTGCCGCGCTTATCAAAATGATAATACTCACCGTCACTGTCCAGAAAGTATGCCTTTTTATTATCGGAAAGCTCGATGGATAAAATTTCCTTGGCCTGCTCTCTTACGGCCTCATCCAAAAGAGGGAAAATCACCTCCACCCGACGGTCCAGGTTTCGGGGCATCCAGTCTGCGGAGCCCATATAGACCTCTTCCGAGTCATTGTTGTAAAAATAGAAAATCCGGGCATGCTCCAGGAAGGTTCCCACAATGGAGATGACGTGAATATTTTCACTGACGCCGGGAATACCGGTGCGCAGGCAGCAAATTCCCCGCACAATGAGGAAAATTTCCACGCCGGCGCTGCTGGCCTCATATAATTTTTCAATGATTCCGGGATCACAGAGGGAATTCATTTTGGCTACAATACGGGCGGTTTTCCCGTCCCTGGCATGGCGAATCTCCCGGTCAATCAGCTCATAGAACCGTTTCCGAAGCCAGATAGGTGCCACTGCCAAATGATTCCAGGCCGCCGGCTCAGAATATCCGGAAAGCATATTAAAGACTGCTGTGGCATCCTGCCCGATAAAATCATTCACGGTAAATATTCCACAGTCCGTATAAATTTTTGCGGTGGAATCATTATAATTACCGGTGCCCAAATGAACATACCGCTTTACGCCGTCCTCTTCTTTTCGAACCACCAGCGCAATCTTACTGTGGGTCTTAAGACCCACCAGACCGTAAATTACATGGCAACCGGCCTTTTCCAACTGCTTCGCCCAGAGGATATTATTTTCCTCATCGAAACGAGCCTTTAACTCAACCAAAACCGTTACCTGCTTACCGTTTTCCGCGGCTCGCTCCAAAGCTGCAATAATTGGTGAATTTCCACTGACCCGGTACAAAGTCTGCTTAATTGCCAGCACCTTGGGATCCGAAGCCGCCTGGGAAATAAACTCCACCACATGATCAAAGGAATCATAGGGATGATGAAGGAAAATATCTCCCTTTCGAATCTCGGAAAAAATATCCGTCCCGGCAGGAAGCCTGCGAAGACGTACGGGGGAATAAGGCTTTTCGTATAATTTATCTCCCGGAACCTTGCCGTATAATTTCATGAGGAAATTCAAATCAATGGGACCGTTGATTTTATAAATCTCCACAGAAGGCACGGAAAGTTCTTTCTTCAAGATATTTAAAATCCGCTTATCCACGCCGTCTTCCACTTCCAGACGAATGACCTCGCCCCACTCCCGGCGCTTTAACTGTTTTTGAATCTCTTTTAAAAGATCTGCCGCCTCGTCCTCGTCAATGGACAAATCCGCATTTCGCATAATTCGATAGGGGCAGGCACTTAACACGTCGTAATTTAAAAACAGACTGGATAAATTCCGCTCAATCACCTGTTCCAACAGAACAAAGGCTTGCTTTTCATTTCCGGCGGAAGGAATTTCCAAAAGCCGGGGAAGCCCGGAAGGAACCTGCACCGTAGCAAACATATTCTTAGAGCCATGGGTCTTAAGAAGTCCCTTTTCTCCTTCAGCCTTAGGCTTTAAAATAGCCGCAATATTTAAAGACTTATTTAAAATCAAAGGAAAAGGACGGGATGCATCCACTGCCATAGGGGTAAGTACCGGATAGACTTCCTCCATAAAATACCGGTCACAAAAGGCAATCTGCTCCTCATTTAAATCTTCATGGGTCATATAAAGCCGCACGTTATTTTTTTCCAGAGCCGGAAGCAGAGAACGATTCAAACAGATATACTGATCCTTCATAAACTCCTGGGTCACATCCGTAATGGCCTGAAGCTGCTCCTCCACCGTATAGCCCGCAATGTCCTTTTTCTTATAGTTGGCATGAAGCATATCCCGAAGCGATGCCACCCGCACCATAAAAAACTCATCCAGATTGGACGCGGTAATAGCCAAAAATTTCAGCCGCTCCATAACAGGATTATTCCGTTCTCTGGCCTCGTTTAAAATCCTTTGATTAAATTTCAGCCAGCTTAATTCTCTGTTTTCATAATACTCGTGCTTTTTATAATCCATGATTTTCTTACATCTCCCTGCTCTCGTTAATTACCGGCCGAATGGAAAAAACCTCCCGGAAAAAGTCCGCCTTCCCCTGGAAGAATCCCTTCTCCAATGACAAAGAATCCTTGGCGGAGGTTTTTATATTTAAAACATCTCCCTTTAAGGTCATTCGTACTTTTTTCATTTTTTGCTTATGGCTGCGATCCAGGGCATTTGCTACCCGAAGAATGGCAAGAAGTTTCAAGATGGTAAGATACTCCTCCTTGCTGAACCGGTTAGCCACCTGGTTGTAAGGCAAAATATCGTTCCGGTGAAACAATGCCACATAGGCCACCATTTCCCGCTCTTTATGGCTCAGTCCTAAAATCTCCGAAGACATAATAATGGTGTAGGAACACTGCCCTGCCTGGGACAGGGAAATATATTTTCCACAGTCATGCAAAATTGCTGCCACCTGATACAAAAGAAGATCCCGTTTTTTCAAACCGGAAGATTTGCGAACCGCTGTAAAAATCTGTCCTCCCAAATCCAAAAGCATTTCCAGATGAGGCTTATAACTTCCATACCGGGAGGCAATGGCCCAGGATGCCTGAAGCACATCCTCATCAAAATCATGGGTTGCAGAAATAGCTTTGGAATTCTTGGCATATTCGTAAGCAATTCCTTCGTTAATGGAAATTCCCGGAAAGTACACCGTCTCTGCAGGAAAACAATTGGATACTGCCTGTACCAACGTCAACATAGGAGAAAAAATCTCCTCCCGATCCTCAATCTCCTCTCCCTTGGTCATCAGAGTGAAAAAGTTTTTGTCATTTAAGCGGTTCACAAAATCCAGATACTTAGGATATTCATAAAAATGTCCGGACTTGGGGTCTAAGTACTTATAAATATTCTGGTAAATCTGATCATTTAAAAGCACCAGATACTCTATAGACTGGCCCTTTAAATACATATTGGAAAAGCCTTCCAGCTCCTTATAAATCATTTCGTTGATTTGCTTCCGGTAATCTGCTCTGGCAGCCAGACGCTTTTTATATTCCCGGACGTTCACTGCTCCCAGTAGGATATGCTGGGTGGTCACCATTTCCCCTTCCGAAAACAAGGTCAGCTGTATACTGTATCCTCCAATATCCACAATAAGCATATTGGAATGCTCCATTTTATGGAAACTTTCCTCGAAGGTCAGAGCCTGGTAAGATAAGAACCGATGCTCGGAATTGCTAAGTATTTCCACATCCATGGAAAGTTCCTGTTTTACCCGGTCTAAAACGAACATAATATTATCGGCGGTCTTTAAGGAATATCCTCCATACACACCATAATCCTTAATGCCGTACATGGAAATGGTGCCCTTCATTTCTTTTAATGTGCGAAGCAAATGACGCTCCGTATCTTCTGTCAGTTTATGATATTGATAAATATCCTTTGCAATATCGGTACGGGTTCGAAGACAATCGATTTCTTTAATCTTTTTGTCACCGGAAATCTCATACACCCGAAGGGAAATTTCATAGGTACCGATATAAATTGCTGCAAATAACTTCATTCCCCTCCTCCTTTTTATGAAGCAGTATTTCGTTCCGTTATATTTCGTTCCGTTAAATTCTTAGAAGAAAAAATCACGCCGGAAAATTTCCCAGAATCCGGAAACTTTGCGTCTCTTCCTTTAAACCTAAGATGGCGCTGATAACTTCCTTCTGAGACAGATTCCCCTCGAAGTCAACAAAGAACCGATACTCCCAATCCTTCCCTATAATAGGCCGGGATTCAATCCGGCTCATATTCAAACCGTTAAAGATAAAATGCGACAAAATATGATACAGACTTCCCGTATTATCCGGCAGTTCAAAGGATATTGATACACAGTTGGACTCCTTTAAATACATACTTTGGGAAGAAATAATTAAAAACCGGGTCTTATTATCCGGATCATCTCCAATCTCAGTAGCCAGGGGATTTAAATGATAAAGTTCCCCGCATAAAGGCGAGCAAATAGCACCGCAGGAAGGATCGTTTAATTCCATAACTTTCTTTGCAGCCATAGCCGTATTGGGCACGGAATGCACATGAATGGAAGCATTTTCTTTTTGTAAAAATTCCGAGCATTGCATCAAGGCCTGGGGATGGGAATAAATATCCGTAATTTGAGAAAGTTCTCCTACTCCGTAAAGCACATGCCGTACCGGAAGAACCTTTTCTCCCACAATCCAACCCGGAAACTCATGCAAGAGATCATAAATCTCCGTAACCGCACCGGCCCGGGAATTCTCAATGGGAAGGACAGCATAGTCCGCCTTATGATTCTGAAGTTCTAAAAATGCATCCCGCCAGGATTTTACATTATAAAGACTCTTTGCCTCCGGGAAAAACTCCATGGAAGCAATATGGGAATAAGCCCCTTCCACTCCCTGATATACCACAGTGGCATCCTTTAATGGGAGCTCTTCCCTCATGGAAAAACCAAAGGGTTCCTCCCCTTCATTATCCCCTAACAGGCGATACTGCTTCTTACGGCTCTGGGACATAATCTGGGAAAACAGTTCCCTGATGCCCTGCTTATTATCCGCATCCTCCACCATGGAGGAAAGTTTCTCCAGTTTATCATTTTCACGGGATACATCCAGTACCGGCTTGTGATTGGCCATTTTATAATCTGCCACCTCTGCAGCAAGATCCATTCGTTTCATATAGAGATTTAAAATCTCCTGATCCAGTACATCAATGTCCACACGAATTTCTGATAAATCTCTCACGAAAAAGTCCTTTCTTACATAAAGTCAAACAGGGAAATCTGATTGGTTTTCGGCAGATTCTCCACGATACCAAGACGCACCATGGTGTCTACACAGGTCTGGGGAATCTTTCCCCGGTTCTTTAAATCATCCAGAGATAAAAACTTTCCTTCCGATGCAGCAATGGCCAGGGACTCCGACGCCTGTTCTCCCATTCCGGAAATGGTGGAAAAGGGAGGAAGGAGCTTTCCGTCCACAATCTTAAAATACACCGCATCCGACTCATACAAGTCTATGGGCAAAAAGGAAAATCCCCGGGCATACATTTCCTGTACAATGCGCATATCCCTTACAAGGCCGTCCTGTTTGGCGGTGAATTTCTCGCCCCGGGCTGCCATATCATCCAGTTCCTGTAAATGCTGTTCCAAAACATCCTGACCCTGACACATCATTTCATAATCAAAGGTCGTGGCCCGGATACTAAAGAATGCCGCATAATAAGACAAGGGATAATTAATCTTATAATACGCAATCCTCCATGCCATCATAACATAAGCCACGGCGTGTGCCTTGGGGAACATGTATTTAATTTTTTTACAGGACTCAATATACCAATCCGGCACATCGTGGGCTTTCATATCTTCCACCCACTCCGGCCACTTATCCGCCTTGCCCTTGGCGACCAGTCCCTTACGAACCGCCTCCATGATCTTAAAGGATTCCTCGGATTCAACCCCCTTACCGATCAGGTAGGTCATAATATCATCACGGGTACAAATCGCGGTGGAAATGGTGGCCTGACCGGATAAAATCAAATCCCGGGCATTGCCAATCCAAACGTCGGTACCATGAGACAAACCGGAAATCCGCACCAAATCGGAAAACTCCTGAGGCTTCGCCTCTCGAAGCATGTTCATGGCAAAATCCGTACCGAACTCCGGAATTCCAAGGGTACCCATGTCGCAATTCCAAAGATCCTCAGGCTCTACTCCCAGTGCAGATGTGTTTTTAAAGAGGCTCATAACCTCCGGATCATCCAAAGGAATATCCACCGCACGAAGTTCCGGTGTTAAATCCTCCAGCATTCGAATCATGGTAGGATCATCGTGTCCTAAAATATCCAGTTTGAGAAGGTTCTCATCAATGGAATGGTAATCAAAATGGGTGGTAATAATATCCGTATCCATTTTGTTGGCGGGGTGCTGTACCGGGGTAAAGGTATTAATTTCCTCTCCCACGGGAAGTACGATAATTCCACCGGGATGCTGGCCCGTGGATCGGCGAACTCCCGTACAGCCTTTTACGATACGGTTAAACTCCGCCGTACGCTTTTGAACGCCCCGTTCTTCATAATATTTCTTTGCAAGGCCGTAAGCCGTTTTTTCTGCCAGAGTACCAATGGTTCCGGCACGAAAGGTCTGACCCTCACCGAAAATAACCTCTGTATACCGGTGGGCCTTATTCTGATAATCACCGGAGAAGTTCAAATCAATATCCGGCTCTTTGTTTCCTTTAAATCCCAGGAAAGTCTCAAAGGGAATATCAAATCCCTCCTTAATCAATGGCTTACCGCAGTTGGGACAAACCTTATCCGGCATATCACATCCGGCACGACCGGCATACTTAAGCACCTCCGGGGAGTCAAAATCCACATAATGACAGGACTCACAAATATAGTGGGGGCTTAAGGGATTAACCTCTGTAATACCTGCCATGGTTGCCACGAAGGAAGATCCTACGGATCCACGGCTTCCTACCAGATAGCCATCCTCCACAGATTTCCATACCAGTTTCTGAGCAATAATATACATTACGGCATACCCATTGGAAATAATGGAATTAAGCTCCCGCTCAAGCCGGGCGGATACCACCTCCGGTAAATTCTCCCCGTAAATCTCATGGGCCTTGTGGTAGCAAATATCCCTCAACATCTGATCGGAATTTTCAATAACCGGAGGACATTTATCGGGACGTGTGGGAGCAATCCTATCACACATATCCGCAATACGATTGGAATTTTTTACCACAACCTCATAGGCCTTATCTTCCCCCAGATAAGAAAACTCCTCCAGCATTTCCTGGGTGGTATGAAGATACAAGGGCGCCTGATCATCCGCATCGGAAAAGCCCTTTCCCGCCATAATAATCCTTCGGTAAATCTCATCCTCTGGATTTAAGAAATGCACGTCACAGGTGGCAACCACCGGCTTTTTTAATTCATCTCCCAGAGAAACGATTCGGCGATTAAAATCCCGAAGGTCTTCCTCTGTATGAACTCCGTATTTTTCCTCCCGCAGCATAAAGGCATTATTGCCAATGGGCTGCACCTCCAGGTAATCATAGAAGGAGGCAATACGAACCACCTCGGCATCATCCTTACCGGTAACCAGGGCCTGAAATAATTCTCCCGCTTCACAGGCGGAACCGATAATGAGTCCTTCTCTGTGCTGTTCCAAAAGACTCTTGGGGATTTTGGGCACACGGCTGAAATACTTAAGATGAGAATCGGACACCAGGCGATATAAATTAATCCGGCCAATATCATTTTTCGCCAGAAGAATCACATGATATGCATGGGCACTTCGAATATTCTCAGTGGTAAGCTTTGCCGCTTCATTTAACTGGCGAAGTCCGGTAATTCCCTGATTCAAAAGACGCTGACGAAGTTTTAAAAAGATTCCGGCAGTAGCTTCCGCATCATCCACCGCCCGGTGGTGATTTTCCAAAACCACTCCTAATAATTTTGCCACTGCATCCAGCTTATATTTCTTAAGTTCCGGAAGCAAATACCGGGACATGGGCACCGTATCCATGTAGGTAAAGTCCCAGGAAATTTCCTGACGCTTACATTCCGCCTTAATGCAGGAGGTATCAAAATCCGCATTATGAGCCACCAGCACCGCATCCCCGCAAAATTCCTTAAAGGCAGGAAGCAGCATAGAAATATCCTCCGCATCCCGTACATCCTGATCCCGGATTCCTGTAAGCTCCGTAATTCGATAAGGAATGGGAACATGAGGATTTACAAACTCACTGAACCGATCAATGATTTCGGAATTTTTCACCTTAACGGCACCGATTTCAATAATGCTGCACTTGGAAGCATTTAATCCCGTGGTCTCCAAATCAAATACCACAAAGGTATCCGAAAAATCCTGATCCTTTACATTGGTACAAACCGCTTTAGTATCTTCCACCAGATACCCTTCACAGCCATAAATAATCTTAAAATCCTCGTCCTTGGGTGACACGGCATGCAACGCATCCGGGAAGGCTTGAACCACTCCGTGATCTGTAATAGCAAGCGCCTTATGCCCCCAGGATTTGGCCGTCTTAATGATGGAACCGATATCCGACACACCATCGGAATCACTCATTTTGGTATGCAAATGAAGCTCCACCCGCTTATCCTTAGCATTATCCACTCGATGGGGCATAAAATCCGGAATCTTTACAATGCCGGAAATCCGGCTGATGGTTACTTCCCTTGCAAAGGTATCGTACTCCGCAGAGCCCTTTACCCGTACAAAAGCCCCTTCCTCCAGGCCTTTATGAAGCTCCCCTAAAAACTCGTTGGCCACAAAGATCTTACAGGAAATGGAGTCCGTGTTATCTGTAATATCAAAGGAAACCACATGACGTTCGTTTTTGATTTCCCGCTCGTCTATGGCAAAAATCTGGCCGCGAACCACCACTTCCCCCATGCCATCGGTAATATCCGAAAGAGGAATGGCTTCCTCAATAACATCTTTTCCAAAAATCACATCGGGATTATTAGAACGAACCAGGCTCTTTACCCGGCCGCTTTCTCTGGGAGTTCGCTCCGAAAGAGAACGCTTGCCGGAATGCTTTGCACCCTTTCCGGTGGTAAATCCTTCAGACACGCTTCCTTTATTTCCACCTGCGGCAGCGCTTCCTGCACCTTTTTTCTCTCCGCTTTCACTTGCTCCGCCGGATTCACTTGCTGCGTCACCTGATTTTTTACCGGAGCCATCCACAGAAAGTACCTCGTCGTCCCGTGACATGGAAGCCTGAGTATCTCTGTAACGTTGCTCAATCTCGGATACCCGGGCAAGAATCGCACGGGCACGGTCATCTTCAAAACTATGATTCTCCTCAGTGACACACTGGATGGAAAACTTACAGTCCACACCGCAGCGCTCCCGAAACACCCGGCCCAGGTAGTCTAAAAGTTCATCTTCCATCTCCTGAGTCAAAGAAGAACTTTTTGCTACAATGTGTACACTATGATCATCGGGAAACTGAACTTCCGCCCGTTTTAAAACGGCGTAAAGGAACGGTTTCTCCTTGTATAATTCCTCGTATAAACTGTCCCGGTACTGCTCAAATAACTCACTGGGAGTATATAAATCCGGAAGATTATAGCGCTCCCGAATCCGGACCGTAGCCTCCATTTCATTAAAATACTGGTGTTTTAAACTGTCTTCCAATTTCCAGATCTGACGTTTTGGCACCAGATTCTGAAATAAAACCTCAATGCGAACAAAGGTGTGTCCGGGATTTGTTACCACGGAATTCACCTTGGCATCTCCCAACACACCCTTTAAATTTTCCTCCACGGATAATTCATTAAATATATCAAAAAAATCTCTTTGATCCATTCAATACCGCCTCTACACCGGAAACTGTCAATCTCCGCAAAACCTTTTATTCGGGAAAATCCGCTAAAATCTCCTGACGAAGGGCCTCCACCAACTGATCTTCGGGAAGTTTCTTAATAATCTCCCCCTTCTTTAAAATCAGACCTTCGCCCTTGCCTCCGCAAATACCGTAATCTGCCTCTTTTGCTTCCCCGGGGCCGTTTACAACACAACCCATAACCGCAACCTTTATCCCGTCTGCCGGAAGGGTCTGTACCATTTTTTCCACCTGAGATGCCAGAGAAATCAAATCAATCTGGGTACGACCGCAGGTAGGGCAGGAAACAACTCCGATACCGCCCTTTCGAAGCCCTAATGTCCGAAGGATGGTAAGGGCAGAGGAAATCTCTTCCAAGGGATCTGCCGTAAGAGACACCCGAATGGTATCCCCGATACCCTGGTTTAAAATCAGTCCCAATCCAATGGCCGACTTAATATTACCGGTGGTAACAGAACCGGATTCCGTAATTCCCACATGCAGCGGATGATGTGTCTTAGTAGAAATCAACTCATGAGCCTTGACGCACATCATAACATCAGAAGACTTAATGCTGATTACCAGATTGTCGTAACCCATCCCTTCAATGATTCGCACCTTATCCAAGGCACTTTCCACCAAAGCCTCCGCACAGACATGTCCGTATTTTTCTAATAATTCTTTCTCAAGGGATCCGGAATTCACTCCCACACGAATGGGAATATTCCGCTCCTTAGCGCAGTCTACCACTGCTTGAATACGATCGGTGGAACCGATATTTCCGGGATTAATGCGGATCTTATCACAGCCGTTTTCCATGGCACGAATGGCCAAACGATAATCAAAATGAATATCGCAAACCAGAGGAATGGAAATCTGCTTCTTAATTTCTGAAATAGCCTCTGCGGCCTCCATATCCGGTACTGCCACCCGGATAATATCGCAGCCCGCTTTTTCCAGGGCATGAATCTGTGCCACCGTCGCCTTTACATCCTGGGTCTTGGTGTTGCACATGGACTGAATCAACACCGGATTGGTGCCGCCGATTACCCGGTCTCCGATTTGAACTTCTTTTGTCAGCATTCTAAGTGCCATATCATCACCCCTGGAACAATTTAAAAATATCACTGAACATTACAACCACCATGAGTCCCATTAAAAGTGCAAAGCCCACCAGATTAATGCGCCCCTCCACTTCTTCATTGACCTTTCGGCGAGTAACAGCCTCATACAGGAAAAATAACAGCCGTCCTCCGTCTAACGCAGGAATGGGAATCAAGTTCATTACACCAAGATTTGCAGAAAGCAAAATGGTAATATTTAACATATTCATAACCACATAGAACACACCGGACGCAAGGGAGGCGTCATAAGTATCTCCGATGGTTTTAACAATGCCTACGGGACCGGACATATCGGAAATCCCCACATTGCCCGTTACCAGCATTTTAAGTCCTCCCAGAGCCACATATACCTGATAGCGAAGCTCATAGAAGGAATATTCCAGACTCTCCAGGAAACTTAAATCCGTATAGGAAGTGGGTCCGTAAAGTCCCAGATAATACCGCCCCGAATCCTCATCATATACGGGGCTAATGGTCACCTCATAAGTCTCCCCGTCCCGGATATAGGTAATATCCAGATCCTCTCCCGTATGGAAAAAGATATAGACAGAAATCTCACTGTAAAAATGCACATTATAAGAATTAATAGAGACAATCTCATCTCCTGCCTGAAGACCGGCTTCCTCCGCAGGATATCCTTCCATCACTTCGGATACCACAGGTGCGGAAATACCAATAGAGGACAGCATAATCACAGACAGTACATAGGCCAGAATAAAATTAAACACCGGTCCTGCCGCTACAATTAAAGCCTTCTGCCATAAAGGCTTATTAAAAAATCCTCTGGGATCATCACTTTCCTCATCTTCCCCTTCCATCATACAGGCACCGCCAAAGGGAAGGAGTTTCAGAGAATACTTGGTCTCTCCTTTGGTAAATCCAATTAGAGTCGGGCCAAGTCCCAGACAAAATTCATTGACTTTAACGTTGCACGCCTTGGCCACCAGAAAGTGTCCCAGTTCGTGAAAAATAATAATAAAACTGAATATAAGGATGGCAACAATAATCTTCAATCAGACACCTGCTTTCTCTAAAAACCGGTAGGTCTCCTGTTCTGTTTCAAAAATATCATCCAGGGAGGGACTCTCGCAGAAAGAAACCTCCATCATAGCACTGGATATAAGCTCCGGAATCTGAAGGAAGGAAATCTTCTCCTCCAGGAAACGGGCCACCGCCCATTCATTGGCCGCATTAAATACCACAGGTACATTGCCCCCGGCCCGAAGGGCATCATAGGCAAGTTCCAAAGCGTAAAAGGTCTCACGGTCCGGCTCCTCAAAATGAAGGGCGCCGATTTTAAATAAATCCAGCCGCTCTCCGGAAAGTTCCGGGCGCTTGGGATAATATAAGGCATATTGAATGGGAATCCGCATATCCGGCGTGCCCATTTGCCCAACAACTGCTCCGTCTTCGTATTCAACAGCAGAATGCAAAATGCTTTCGGGATGAACCAATACCGTGATTCGGCTTTCCGGAACTCCAAAGAGCCATTTTGCCTCCATAACTTCCAGGCCTTTGTTTACCATGGTAGCGGAGTCAACGGTGATTTTCCGTCCCATAGACCAGTTGGGATGCTTTAAGGCATCCTGAAGGGTAACTTTTTCCAACTCTTCCATACTCTTTCCCCGGAAAGGTCCGCCGGAAGCCGTAAGAAGGATTCGTTGAATCATGTTTCCTTCATTTCCTTGAAGGGATTGAAAGATAGCGGAATGCTCGGAATCCACCGGTAAAATGGATACACCTTTTTCTTTTGCAAGGGGCATAATCAAATGTCCTCCGCATACCAGTGTCTCCTTATTGGCAAGAGCGATATCCTTGCCGGCTTTAATGGCCTCTACCGTAGGGCGAAGTCCCACCATTCCTACAATAGCCGTGAGAACAATTTCCGCCTCTGGATACGTTGAAGTTTGAATCAACCCTTCCATACCATAGCCGATTTCAAGGTCGAAATCTTTTAATTTTTCTTTGAGAAGTTCTGCGTCCTCCTCTCTCTCCACCGACACAAAGGAGGGATGAAATTCCCGAATCTGCTCTTCCAGGAGAGTAATATTTCGTCCACAGGACATAGCCACCACCTGAAGGTCACCATGCTCTTTTACAATAGATAAGGCCTGGGTGCCGATGGAGCCGGTGGAACCCAATATCGCAATCTTACGCATTAAAAATCCGTCCTTTACTATTCAAATAAATAAAAAAACCACACTAAAAGATCCTGTCCTCCGGATGTTACAGGAACAACCGGATGTTGCCAAACGAATCGGGGATTACAAAAACAGCCGCACCACATAATAAATAATGGGAGCCGTTATAATCACGCTGTCAAAACGATCCAGCACACCGCCGTGGCCGGGAATCAGTTTGCCATAGTCCTTAATCTTATAATTTCGCTTAATGGCTGAGGCTGCCAAATCTCCAACCATAGAAATCAGTGCCCCCACTCCTGCTCCCAAGGACAAAGCCAGGATCTCTGCGTCATGCAGATGCATATTCTCCCGGAAGATCATGGTAAACAGGAAGGTAAGAAGCATAGCTCCCACCACTCCGCCTATAGCGCCTTCCACAGATTTCTTGGGGCTTAATACGGGAGACATTTTATGCTTACCGAAAAGCACACCCACGCAGTAAGCGCAGGTATCCGATCCCCAGGAACAAAGATAAATCAACCATACCAGGTAAATTCCATTATGAATTTCCCGGGTCTGATAAATATAAGACAGCATCACAGATACATAGAAAAAACCAAAGAATACCGCCGTAATCTCATGCACGTTATACCTTGGATAGGAAAACACATAGACACACAGCAGCAAAATCATAAATCCAATGGGAACCAGCCGTGAATAGGGCAAAAATGAAAAACCCAGATTCAGAAAATAAAACACCGTAGCCGCATATCCTACAAAGGCTGCCGCTGTTTTATTTAAAGAAAATACCCGGTAAAATTCCATCTGTCCAATCAGAGAAATCAAACCGATGACCAATAAAAGCAAAGGTCCGCCCTGTAAAATAAAGAAAAGGGACAAGGCCACCAAAAAAATACCACTGATTAATCTGGTACGAAACATAACACTTAACTCCTGCAATTTATAAAATCTCGGCACTCATTATACCACATCCAAAGAGTACATTCACCCTTAGACTTTTCCGTAGCGGCGGTCTCTGTCCATATAAGCTTCCACCGCTTCCTTAAGCTCTGCCTCATGAAATTCCGGCCATGGCACCGGGGTAAAATAGAACTCCGCATACGCCAGCTGCCACATTAAGTAATTGGAAAGCCGCTGTTCCCCGGAGGTTCGAATCATAAGATCCGGATCCGGAATATCCGCCGTATCCAAATAAGATGCAAAATGCTCCTCTGTAATAGTATTTGTAAGAGCCTCCTGAAGAGGTTTTTGAAGTTCTGCCGGATGCTCTGACAAATTGTCATGTAACAATTCTCCATGTTCCAGGATAAAATCCCCGGTCATCCGCCGCATGGCTCTAACCATTTCGTCCCGGCTGCCGTAATTAATAGCGATTTGCAGATTGAGCCCTGTATAATCTTTGGATTCTTCCTCCAGTTTTTTAATCTTTTCCTGCATGGAGGGAGAAAATCCGGTCTTATCCCCAATTACCCGTACCCGCATGTTATTATTTTTAGCCAGGGTCAGGCAGTTTTTCATATACTGATCCAGAAGTTTTAAAAGAGCCGCCACCTCATCATCGGGACGATTCCAGTTCTCCGTAGAAAAGGCATACATGGTAAGGTATTTAATGCCTAATTTATGAGCAGCACGACAAATAGGCTCAACGTTCTTGGCCCCTACGGTATGACCGTAAGTCCGGGGCATTCCCTTGGACTTTGCCCAGCGTCCGTTTCCGTCTAAAATAATGGCTACATGCTGTGGAATATCACTCATAAAAATCTCCTTTGTAAAAAAGAGGACACGTAAACTGTGTCCTCTCTTGTCTCGTTTTTTTTATCCAAACTCTTAAACCGTAAGAATCTCCTTGGACTTTGCTTCGATTGCTTCCTCAACAGATGCAATATACTTATCTGTCAGCTTTTGAACCTGATCTTCCAGATCCTTAATCTCGTCTTCAGAAACATCATCGCCCTTTAACTTTTTAAATGCATCGTTGGCATCACGGCGAATGTTACGAACAGCAACCTTAGCGCTCTCGCCACGCTTCTTTACGTCCTTGGCAAGTTCCTTACGACGCTCTTCTGTAAGCTCCGGAAATACCAGGCGAATCACCTTACCATCGTTGGTAGGATTAATTCCCACATCCGATACCAGGATTGCCTTCTCAATCTCTTTTACCATGGCAGGTTCCCAGGGCTGAATCTGAATCATACGGGGCTCCGGAACACTGACATTGGCCACCTGCTGAATCGGGGTAGGAGTACCGTAATAATCCACCGTCAAACGGTCCAGAACATGGGGATTGGCACGACCTGCACGAATGGAAGCAAACTCTTCCGTCAGGTTGTCTAAAGACTTTTGCATTTTGGTCTCATAGGGCTGTAATCTCTCGTCCATAATAATCTCCTTATGCTTCAACTACGGTACCGTTAAAGTTACCGGAAATAGCTTTTACAATGCTGTTTTCTTCCTGCAAAGCAAAAATATACAATGGCATATGATTCTCCAGGCACATAATAGATGCCGTAAGATCAATGACTCCCAGCTTATCTGCCACCACCTGCTCAATGGAAAGCTTATCATAACGCTTGGCAGAAGGATTAATAGCGGGATCGGAATCATATACTCCGTCAATGGCCTTGGCTAACAAGATGCCGTCTGCCTCAATCTCAATGGCACGAAGTACTGTAGCCGTATCCGTGGAAAAATAGGGATGACCCGTACCACCTGCAAAGAACACAACCTTGCCCTGTGCCAAAGACTCCATGGCCAAATCCTTGGAATATAACTTGGAAAAAGATCCGCATACGAAGGGGGTAAGAACCTCCGTATCCATTCCAACGGAACGGAAAATCTCGGATACATAAATACAATTCATTACCGTGGCCAGCATACCAATCTGGTCAGCCTTGGTACGCTCAATGGTCTCGCTGGTACGGCCTCTCCAAAAATTACCGCCGCCGATAACAATTCCCACGGAAATATTCTGATTAAGAAGCTCCTTTACCTGACGGGCAACCCCAAGACAGGTCTCTTCGTCGAAACCGGTCTTCTTATCTCCTGCCAGAGCTTCTCCGCTTAATTTAAGCAATACACGCTGCATAATCTGCCTCCTGAAATCTTTTGTGAAAAATTAACCGAATACCTTCTCCACATCAACTTCAGCGTATGCCTGAGAACAGAAACCTTCAATAACTGCACCGTTGTTAATCTGTACGGAACGGGACTTAATGTTACCCATAACAACAGCGGAAGTATCAACTACAACAGGTCCCTGTACGTCAATATCACCCTTTACAGCGCCGGCGATAACTGCGGAGCTGGCAGAGATATTACCAATTACTACGGAACCAACGCCGATCTTAACCGTACCGGAGGAAACAACCTCACCTGCGATCTTAGCGGAATCAGCGAAGAACTCAGCGGAAGTGCTGTCACCGTTAATGGTACCGGTTACAGTCAGCTTACCGTTACAGGTAACGTTACCGTTGATTAAGCCTTCTACATCAATGGAGCCGGTGGACTCTAAGTTACCGGTAATGGTCATGCCGGAAGTAATCACTGCGTTCTCATCGCTGGCAGGTGCCGGGGTGGGAACCTGAGGAGCTGCTACACGCTCCGGTGCTGCGGTACTCTGCTGCTTCATTTCGTTCATGTCCATCTCTAATGTATCCTCCAAAATCTGATTGTTCTTATTGGTGTAATTTTCCTGTACAGGAGCGCTCTCCTGAACAGCAGCCTTAGGAGCAGTCTTCTCAGGCTCGTTTACCTTCTTTTCAACCTGCTCTAAAAGACCGTCTAACTTAGACAGCTCACTATCTACATCAATATCATGATCAATGGTATCTACCACCATATCATCCTCTTCTGTGTCCATTTCCTCTCCGCCGGGGATTAACTCATCCACAGCATCAGCGAAATCTTCCTTAAACTCCTTGAAAAAGCCCATATTTCATCCTCCAATTATTCTGTTGCAATACTCACATGCTGAATCAACGTAGTGTCCTCGCTTATGGGTAAAATCACCGCTCCTGCGGCCTGTAAGGACTCGATCAACTTTGGTAATGCCTCCACAGTATTGTCCTTATCACTGGAATCGTGCATCAGGACAACCGACGTTTTATATTTTACCACATCGCTCATAACGTTTTCAACCAATTCATCCGCCGTATAAGCCATGGAAGTGGCGTCTCCGCTGGACACATTCCAGTCCACATAGGTAATGCCCTGGTCATTTAAATACTGGATAAACTCGGTCATATCCGTATTACTGACCTGGTTACTGCTACCGCCCGGAAACCGATAGTACACGCTTTCCACTCCCGTGGTATCGTAGATTAAATTCTGAATCTTCGTCAGATCTTCAATAAAGGCGTCGGTGGATGCATAAATCTCACTGTACTTATGAGAATAAGAATGCATTCCGATGGTATGTCCGTCGCTTACAATCCTCTGATAAACCGCTTTGGACTCCTCGTCCTCTTTACCGATTACAAAGAACGTAGCCTTGACATTATAGTCATCTAAAATATCCAAAATCTCGTTGGAATTATCCGACGGGCCGTCATCAAAGGTAAGATAAACCTTTAAGGTATCTTCTGCACCCGCCAGGTTACTCTCTGCGGTGGCCGAATAACTGTTAACCAAAGTGTCGCTTTCCGCCTCTGTGGCCTCATCCGACACATCCTCTGTAATAGTCTGGCCCGCAGCCAGGGCATTTACCTGCTTCTGCAGGGATATTACCTTGAATACCAGAATCGACGTGATCAGTATGGAAAGAATCATCCAAATAGAAATAAAGGAGATAATCCCTACTTTAATCCGGTGAACCCTCTTTCGTTTGTCCCTCTTTCGGCTCTTTGCCTCTTCACCACTTGTCATATTTTCTCCTAAAAAAAAGTACCATAATAATGCTATTATGGCACTTCTTTCTTGAAATATCTACCTGAATTTACTGCATCTGCTTTGCAACTTCTTCGGCGAAATTCTCTTCCTTCTTCTCGATACCTTCACCGGTTTCGAAACGAACAAACTGAGAAATAGTTACGGTAGATCCTTCTTCCTTAGATACCTGCTCTAAGTACTTCTCAACGGTCTGCTTTCCATCCTCAGCCTTTACATAAACCTGATCCATTAAGCAGATTTCTTTTAATTCCTTCTTGATACGGCCGGTAATCATACCTTCCTTAACCTTATCGGGCTTTGCAGCCTCCTTGGGATCGTTGTTGATCTGAGCAAGTATGATTTCCTTCTCATGCTCAATGAAGGAAGGATCTACATCAGCATCACTGACATACTTGGGATTTAATGCTGCAATCTGCATTGCAATGTTGGTCAGCGCTTCCTTAACACCATCGGTTACGTTATCGCACTTAGCGTTTACCAAAACTGCGATACGGCCGCCGCCATGTACATAAGAAACAACAGCACCATTCTCAGCGGAAACCTTTGCAAAACGACGAATGGAAAGATTCTCACCGATTACTGCAATCTTGTCGGTTAAAGCTTCCTTTACGGACTTAGAGTCATCAAACTTCCAGTTCTCAGCTAAAAATCCGTCAATATCGGATGCGGAAGTAGTCAGTGCCTGGCTTGCAACCTGAGCAACATAATCTTTGAAGTCCTGGTTCTTAGCAACGAAATCGGTCTCGGAGTTAACCTCAACGATTGCTGCATCGCTGCCCTCTACGATTACATCGCAAAGACCCTCAGCTGCAATACGGCCGGCCTTCTTCTCAGCCTTTGCCTGTCCATTCTTACGAAGGAATTCAACAGCCTCGTCCATATTACCGTTGGTCTCGTTTAATGCCTTCTTACAATCCATCATGCCTGCGCCGGTCATTTCACGCAGTTCTTTTACCATTGCTGCTGTAATAGCCATGTTCTATCCTCCAAATATTAAACTATTGTACAAACATCAAAATGCTTTATGCAAAAAGATTATGCCTCTTCCTGATCTAAAGCAGCGTCAGCCTCAGCACTCTCAGCCTCAGCCTCGCTTACGGATACACCCTGGTTAGCCTCAATAACAGCATCAGCCATAGTGGAAACCAGAAGCTTAACGGCACGAATAGCATCATCGTTACCGGGGATGATGTAATCTAACTCATCGGGATCGCAGTTGGTGTCAGCAATACCGATAATGGTAAGACCCAGAGCCTGAGCCTCGCTGATGCAGATACGCTCTTTCTTAGGATCTACAACGAAGATTGCATCGGGAAGACGCTTCATATCCTTGATACCGCCAAGGTTCTTCTGAAGCTTCTCCTGCTCCTTCTTAAGAGCAATAACTTCCTTCTTGGGAAGTACGTCGAAGGTGCCGTCTGCTTCCATCTTCTCGATCTTTTTCAGACGCTCAATACGTCCCTGAATGGTACGGAAGTTGGTCAGCATACCACCAAGCCAACGCTCGTTTACATAGTACATACCGCAACGGCTTGCCTCAGCAGCAACAGTCTCCTGTGCCTGCTTCTTGGTACCTACGAAGAGGATGGTTCCTCCCTGGGATACAATATCAAAAATTGCATTGTAGGCATCGTCTACCATTCCAACGGATTTCTGCAGGTCGATAATGTGGATACCGTTACGCTCCGTATAGATGTAGGGAGCCATTTTGGGGTTCCAACGTCTGGTCTGATGACCGAAATGAACACCTGCCTCAAGTAACTGCTTCATAGAAATAACACTCATAATTTACCTCCTGGTTGTTTCTTCCATGTGTTTCCAAACGCATCACCCCAAAGGGCACCAAAATGCGCCATCCGCACATGTGTTTACTAAAAAGCCTTTGGTATTATATCACAGGGTAAAAAACCACGCAAGAGGCTTTTTTATATAAAAAAAGCCACCAATAAGGTGAATAAATCACCCGGTGAAGGCAGCCTTTTTAACATATTAAAATCATCGGTAAACTTCTGTAAAAAATGCAGAACAACCTCTGCCCAAATTAATTGGAAGCAATGGTATTGGCAATCACCTCGTAAGATGCACCTTTTGTAATATAGTAAGATCCCGGCTGAATATAAGAATCATAACCGTTTTCCTCAAGGTAGGTATTAAACTCCGTGGGATTCTCAATGATACCGGCCTGGTACAACTTAGCACTTACAGTGGAGGATCCCTCTCCGGATGACACGGTAAAGGTCACCTGATTCTCTCCTGCATTGGCAGAAGCATCCGAACTATCGCCGGAAC
>Ga0181612_179715_pt1 | contig 21104 bp, 13 predicted proteins | sample HoacroProtozoa21_FD_119630 | JGI IMG/M metagenome (GOLD analysis project Ga0181612, IMG submission 119630) | Hoatzin crop microbial communities from Cojedes, Venezuel. Combined Assembly of Gp0051906, Gp0051904, Gp0051908
CGCACCACGGCGCCGCCCCCGTCGCTGGCGCGCGCGGCGCCGGCGCCGCCGCGGCGGCGGGGGGGGGGGCGGGGGGGGGCGGGGGGCGCCGGGCCGTGGCCCCGGCGCGCGCCGGGCGCCGCCGGGGGGGCCCCCCCCCCCCCCCCCCCCCCCGCGGCGCCCCGCCATCTTCCCCGCGGGCCCGGCCTGGGAGGGCGGGCGGGAAGCATGGAGCAAGGCCTCCCCGCGGCCGCGCTGCTCCCCCCAGTCCATCGGAGCACCCCGGGGCACCGATGTGGCGGGGCCGAGGGGCGGGAGAGCCTGGGGGGAAGGGCGGATGGCGGCGGATCTTCCTCGCGCTGCACTGCATCCGCAGCCGCCATCGCAGAGAGAGGCGGAAAGCCGCCGGCGGTGGCCTCTTATAGGACGGCAGCGCGAGCGCTGATTGACTGCCGGAGCCGGGCCCTCCCGCAGAGCCTGCTGGGAGTTGTAGTTCGCGGCGCCTCCCCCCCCCCCGGCAGCAGGACAGGCAGGGGAACCCCCCCAAAGCAGCAAGACCCTGACCTGCAACCCCCCCCGGCACCTAAAGAAACCCCCGGGGAGCACAAGGAAGGCCTCTCCCCGCTCCTCCCCGCATGGTGCGTGTCTGCGGCCGCTCTGGGGAGAGGCAAAGGCAGCGGCCATGCTTCTCCTACTTCTTCCTCCCTTTTGGAAGGCAGGGTAGGGGGGGAACACCCCACCCTCCGGGAATGGAAGGAAAGCTTCTTGGAAGCAAAAGTCAGTCAGCCAGAAGGATACCTTGGTCAGGTTCCCGGCTCGTGATCCCTCTGTCAGGTCCCTGGCTCATGATCCATGATCAGCGGAGAGGATTTAAAATGAGAGCATCCGCCGACGGATGACATTTCCACAGGTGCGGATGCTGAAGCCACAGCCACTATGAGAAACTGGGGCAATAAGCCCAAGGCTGCTTCCTGCCCCTGAGCCCTGGAGAAAGCGCAGAAAGGATGAGGGAGAACAACAATTACTTTTTAATCTATTCAGAGCAAAATTCAGAGATGAAAAAATTCACCATGCTCAGGAATCTCCCCTTCAAGCTGGTAACCCCACCACAAACACACCAGATTACCAACAAAATAAGCGCGGCACCCATTTAAAGCAGAAATAAGTCTGGAAACGAGCCCCAAACCTTGCGTGATGAAGCTCTTCTAAAAACAGCCCTTGTCAAAGCCGATGGGACAAGCAGCTGGTCCCGTCCTCCACCTTCTCCATGGTTCTTGCAGCTGCTCTGCCGAGTCACGAGGCATTCCCCGGGCAGCCCAGATTCTCCTCAGCACAGCGACTCGTGCAAAGCAAACCAAGAAACCTCCTTGTCAAATCCTAGGGCAGGACAGATACTGGGAGCTCAGCATAGCAAAAACAACCCACCCCAAAAATTCAGACAACGTTGATAAACATCAAGTGTTTGGGAAGAGAATCTTCTAAATGCTACAGGATCTGGAAGATTCAAAAACCAACGGATGCTCAGTAGATCTCAGCCCGTCATGAGAAGATCGATGGAGAGACGATGGAGTGGAGAAAACCCCACTGCATGTCTGCGGTGCCTGACCCCAAAGTCAGCGAAGCCCTGATGATACCTCTTGGCACGGCCGGGATCCTCGCGTCGCTGTCTTCCGTAGGGCAGGACGGGGAGCCAGCGCTGGAAGAGGCTGCAATTCCCACCGCTGGACGGGCGGGAGCAGACATCCCGCATGGAAGCGCTCTATGGAAAAACAACAGTAAGGAAAAGCGAGCATGAATTCGTGATCCAGGTGGGTTGCTGTGTCCTCGGGGACCCTGCGAGCTGAGGGGACAAGCCCTGGCCACATACAGCTCTCCATCTGTGTCACCTGAATGGCATCATCTACCACTGCTTTGATCCTGGACACTTGGCAGCAGAAGCAGCGTGATATCATCTGAGAAACACAGTGCGTACCAAGCAGTGCCCCCAAAACCCTTCTCACAAAACCGACTGCACTTGGTAAAACCGTTTTGACTGGGAACAACTGCTAAAGAAGGAAAGCGTAGTAACTTGGTTAAAAAAAAAAGAAAAAAAGGGATATTTTCTGAAGAAACGCTCCAGCTAGGCAAAAAGTTAAAGCAAGCTTTGTCAGAGCGACATTTTCTGAACTAGCTCCTACATTTCTACATGTAGCTATTGCATTTAAAATTCATACCCTATCCTGCCACTGAATTGATTTCATATCTAAGCAAATCCCACGTTAAACCCAGAAACTGGTGTACCCAGTATGCTTTACAAGATGTACTGGGAGATAGTAAGGCTGGAAGGTAAAAATTACTCTCGGATCTTGTTTAGCAGAAGCTGGGGATTAGCGAGCCAGTAATAAGCAAATGAGTACGCAAAGATCAAACATCTCTGCTCCTCAAAAGGGATTCAGAGAAATCCCTAAGGGTGCTGGGTGCTTCTCGGTGTGCTGGATATGAACCTGTCTCCCGGAACCCATCCAAGTAACAGGAATTTTCTCCAGTCAGACACACACAGAAAACATCATCGCTGACCCCTCGGCCCATACACAGGGCTGCGCTGGTGCAGCCCCACGTTTGCTAAAGGAGTGGTTTCAGATTCCTCATGCCGTTCGAACCCAGTCAGAATCTCTCACAGGCCACCCCCAGTGCTTACTGTCAAGTTTTTAATTAAAGACATGTTAACAGCAACAGGGCACCCCGCAGCCTTGCAGCGTAAGCTTTGGAAATCACCGCTTCATGCCCAACAGCAGCAACGCCCACGTCCTGCCAGCTCTGCAGCTGGCTACACATTTTTCAGTCTACATAACTCAAATGGTAATCCGAGAGTCCCTGCAACTCTGAGTAATCTAAATTGGATCATCAAATCTTCATCAAGCAACACAGTAAGAGTGTTTGAATTGTTTTTGTAATTATTAGTAAGCGTTGCGTGCTGAAAGGCAGAATACTTCATAATCTCAGTTGCAGATTTTGATGCAATTCTCAAGAATTACATAATCCCAGTCAGCTATGGTATCACCTGCCTTGGATTTCTTGCCTTTAGCACGTAAAGATAAAAGCAGAATTTACCTTACTGCACGGAGTCCTCGTCTTTCATCTGGTGTCACACTACATGGTAATTAATCAGGGCTTTTCCTGTAGCCATGCACGACAAACAAAATCCCACACTCTATTTAACTTGGATTCCGAAACACAAACCCTACAAAATCCAGGTGACCGGCTGTTTTGTAGCTCCACATAAAAGTCTCCTCTGTGCTTCAGATGCTGCAACAATGGCCGGGAGCTGAAAACGAACATGAAGATGAGTAAGTGACACACAGAAAAAAGCGCAGAGAGATTAACAGCTCAACAGGACATCGGCTGAGATTCTCACAAACAACCCCAAAAGCCTGGCTCACACATCGAGGCAACGCGGCCCAAAGCCTCACGTCAACCCCTCTCCTAAAAGGAAATGCATCAGCTATTTTAAGCTCTGCAGCCCCAGTAAACAGGCTTCAGGGGGTGATCTCTGCTGGCCTCTCTACTCCCAAATTCCTCTCCGTGTAAGGGCCCAGGGATCTGTATACAAACAGCTCTCCTAAAAACTCGGGGATGTCAGTTACGATGGCTCAGGCTGATCATCACCAACTTTCTTTCTGCCAAGGCAGGCCTGAAAGAGCAGAACGAAGGGCAGACAAGGGCAGCACTGTTGCAGCACAGTAACAGAACAATCTAGAAAACGTTTAACAGCAGAACATAAAGAAAACCTTCTTTACATCACCTCCGAAACGCCACTCTATCGAACAGGCACTTTTCAAGAAGCAGGGCATCATCCGAGCGTTTGGCACTGCTGACCCAGCTACATCAGAAACGAAAAAGCACTCCGCTCTCTTCCACCTCTCCGCTGCCTCTGAAATGCTATCAGCACAGGCAGGGAACATTGATTTCCTCAAATTCAGAGTAACTGAAGGTTAGGACACTGCTAACAGCCCAGAGCACAGACAGATGCACAGCAGGAGGAAAACACTCGCAGCAGAGGAGAACGCAACGGTCCAGAAGTCCTCTAGTTCCACCTGTTCACAAACAGCCTAACTCCAGTACATGTCACCATCCCCCTCGTATTCACAGTGCCTTTACCACCGCAGCTGATAACAAGACCACAGGCTGACAAACATATCATAATTACGGACACAAACAAAGGTGTAGCAGAAGTAGGCTTTATGAAAGTATTTAAATTTTGTGGCAAATCTCTGCATCAACATGGGCAGGGAGGCAACTAAATGCTTTGCAGTAGCACTTTCAGTTACCAAACTATTTCTCGGATAGACATTTATTACAGGTAGTTTATCTGCTCCTATTTTTCAAAGAGTTTAAGGCACAAAAGCCTGAAAAGGGCTTATAACATGTACATAAGTGCTATTATTTTTGCTGTAACCTCTAACGCAGCATAAAATTAGTTTAAATATATTGCTCATCCATCCAGCTTATACAACATCCAGTAGAAAACTGCTGTCCAGGTTAGCAACAATTTGTTGCACAATATATCAATTAGATTGCTCTGACCCGTTTTTGCTGCAAGATCCTCAGTTTCACCATCTTCACTCTGACAGGACACTGGAAGACGCTATGAAATCTTAACATCGCAATGAGAGCATCAAGGTGCGTCCACAATGAAGGCATGATACACAAAATAACACTGAAACAAGGTTGCTGGTTGAAGTGTTTCAAACCACTTGACTGATGGGGAATTCTTTCCTCATACACAGGTGGAGAGGCAAGCCAAACATGCGACAGACCACCAGGTAGAAGGCATCAGTTTCTAGTAGTTTTATAACACTCCTGTCTGTCTTTACTCTCCAAAATGCTCCTCAGGTAGATTTCTTAAGGACACCAAGCTATGAACTTGCTAACTCAAGATCACAGCTCAGGTTAAACAGAACATAAGCTTTCATCTACATGCTTCTTTCCCGTGCTCAAGTTACAGCAACCTTACCCAGTCACTCGAAAGCTTTTGAGACATTTTAGTGGTAGTCAACAATGATTTTCTAAAATAACACATTCATGAGAGTTGAATCAAATGACTGAAGGCTGTTAAATGGGCAGCTAAACAGAAAGATGGGCAGGAACCAAAATGCAAAGGGTAATTTTACTTAAAAGACCAACTTTTTTATTGTACGTTGGAGTCTTTCCCCTGTGCCATCTCGTTGAAAGTTTATAAATTACAATTCCCACGAAGTATTAAGAGTTCATTTCAAGACAAAAGGAATAAAACTGTCGCAGTTCTAACTTTCACCGTGAATAAAAGTTACCATGATGCTCCTACGATACTCATTCTGTACAGGAAAGGCCACAGTCCTCCCGTACTTCGAGTACCAGACCCGGGTGGAGAAAGGGCCACCCCTCACTACCGCAGGATCCAGGTGCAGCGAGCAGTCCGGAGCGCACTGGCAGGCTTCTCACACAGACACAGTGCCTCAGCAACGAGGCTATAACACAGCTGGAATCTCTGACGAGACAGTGTCCAAAGGCTGCCAATGACAGTCCATTAAGGCATCGTAGAGCTCTTCACTCTGTTCCATAAACTGTTTATTTGCTTCATGGACGTCTAACTGAGGCGTTGGATCTATAGGAGGAAAGACAGACAGATAAATAGGTCACAAGCCAAATGCGTTAGGAAAAGCCCCATGCCCCGTAAACAATTAGTTTTATTAAAAACAATGTGGGGGGAGTCACAAAACATTCCCAGCACTTGCCCAACCATGAACCTGACCAGATTAGCCCTAGTAAATCTTTCTGCAATGGGATAAGAAATAAGCACATCCCAGCATGTCCCTCTTTCCAGTGGCGACTGCCCCCATAGCAGAGTCAACAGAGAGAACGCATACCTGCACCTCGCAGCCCGGTGTAGCCCCTTAAACTGCCAACGAAGGTGGGCTGGCACTAAGGCACCGGACCGCAAAGGGGAGGAGCGGAGGCGCAGGCACACGTTCCGTTCTGCTCCCTCCACTACAGGGTCAGAGTGGATGGCTGGGGACGGTAGCGTCTTACGCCGCTGCAGCAAGAGTCACCAGAGCTCGTCTGCCAAAGCCTCGAACACCTCCAAGCATTTCACAGTTAGTAACCGAAGAAGTGCCAGCGAGACCCGGTGAATTACGTATGATTATGTCCCCTGTTTTACAGTTGGAAGAAATGTTTGTAAAGCATTACGGAGTTGGCCAGCAACCCAGCGGGTACAACCCTGCTGCTACCAGCGCACACGCAACATCTCACAAAAATCGACTCATCGTATTCCCCAAACCACTTGAAGGATGCAAAGCTCCACACCCACAACCTAGAGCTCAGGTTATCAGCTTAGCACAGTCACGTAGGTTAGTAAGCGACTATCGGAGTGCAAAGCAACTAGCCGACTGAATGGAAAGACTAGAAAACACATCAGGAAGAAAATAAACGTGTTCGGTTTTAGCTACTTCACAGGAAAACAGAATTAAGAAAAAAGGAATGATACACTGGCAATACGTTACTTCAGGTTCCTACAAATTTCAACACGTTAATTTAATAAACAAGAAAAAGACACCCCAGAGACATTCTAACTATAGTACTGGTGTGTGAGTTTCAGCGAAAGGAAAGCTCTCCTGTCATGCTTTTAAAAAGCCATTAAGGGCTTTCTCACTGACACCACTACTGATACCTATGGATCCTGTAGAGGACCCAGCTGCTTTCTACTGCTACCATGTGATTTCATAAAAATTTTTAAAGAGAAGAATGGGATACACAACATAGTGCATATTCCACTCCTGACAGATATTTGGAACTGCCAGTACAAAATGATTTTTTCTTGTATCAATAAATGAAAACTGCTTGTATGCGTATCTAACACCCCAATATGGCTTAGTGGCCACTTCAAGCAGTGACTGCTAAAGCAAGTATTTTATCACCATGCTAACTAGTATTATTTCTTTTTTAAACTAAAAGCACAGTGAAGTAGCCTGGGGTCTAAATTCCAAGATTTTACAGAAAAAACAGCATATCTACATTGTTTTTGTAGCAGACCAGAAAAAATACTTTAAAAAAGGATAAAAGTTTGAGTAATAAAGAAGATTAAAATCTCAATGCTAGCAAAGTCAATTAGTTTCAGTCCTGACAAGGTTCAGACTAGGAACAGCAACTGTATGTAAAGTAAGGGTGCAATTGTGCTAGGTAAGAATCACCCACAAATTTTCTCAGACCTCAGATTTACTCAAAGATACAGGTATATCATACATCGTAGTTAAGGGCCAATTTGAGAAAGACTATCTCTAACCAGTGCAGAACAAACAGACAATTTCGATACAGAATTTGCGAAACGTACCTTCCAATGCATCCTCACCGACTTCTTCATATGTCTGCAAGGAAAAACAAAACCCTCAGGACAGCAGACACTTCTCTTTCCTTTTATGAACATCTTGATTACTACTGTCATATACTGACTTTTATATCTGATTGGTTACAACAGAATTTTTCACACATAAGCCCCGCGTTCCATTCCCAACAGACTCCACGCGGCAGACCCACACTAAACTTCCAGCAGAGGTGGTGGTCCTTCAGATTCCTGTGGTGCTGTGGGTGGCTGTCCTTACCTGTTTTATCCTCTAAAACAAGGCTTAGGAAGGATCCCAGCAGGCAGTCTCAGTGCTGCCTGTCCAAGTGCCCATACTAAGGGAACCCTTCTACCACGACAACCGTATTAAGAGACCCCTTGTGTCCTCCAGACCTTTCCACCCCTCCAGTCCCAGCAATATCCCCCCTACAAGGCAACAGTCCATGCCAGGGTCTGCAAAACAGTTTTGCTTCCTCGTCAAGTAGCTACAGTAAGACCCCAGGGTTGAAGATAGAAGGTGCCCGTCACCGTTCTGTAAGCTATGTCGTGCTTCTGTGCTGACAGATCACCGACGGGCGAGCAGGTCGCGCTGCCCTACCTGCATCGTGCTCTGCGTGTATCCGTACTGGGGATAGCTGTAGCTGTAACTGCCTGTGTTCTGGTCGTACCCCCACTGGGCATAGTAGTTGTGATATTGTTGGTAATACTGGTTATAATTATAGTTGTACATCTGATTGTATTCCATTGGTTTCACACGATTACTTAAAAAAATAAAGCATGAATAAGTTGTAAATAATGCAGAACAACTATGAAAAAAAGCAGTGAAATAGCTTAAGATACAATATGGTACATAGACAAGGCTTAGTCTAACATGCAAATTTCAGTCTTTAAAATATCATCACTATTTACTGCAGCAGTATTTATCATTTGCATACATCTGCAGAAAGAACAAAGTGGTTTAAATTTAATGCCCTTTCCTGTACTCATATTCACCTTCATTAATAAACACTGCTTTAATTCTTTATGACTCAATTTAGCATCACTTCCTGGCTTTGGGAAGGGAAGAGTTCAGGACTACGAGCCTTGGTTTAAAATAATCCTGAACTATGATCCAAATTCTTGGGTCTCTTTTTCCTTCTGATAAATAGGATGAAGTTAAGTATTCTGTAGCTTCCTGAGACAAGGTACTGAGTCTTGCTTTACGCGATGAGTAAAGACTGAGAGCCTTGCAAAAGAACTGGCAATGAATGGACAAAGCCTCTCCCTTCTGCCACCACCGTACAGCAGCCTAACCAATGACTGGTTGTCCCCACTCCCACTGAACTGGGTGGTCTTGAATGCACAGAGTTGGAAGAGCTCATGAAGTAAAAAGGACTACAAGTCACTAAAAAAAATAAACTTAAATAGCCTGTGAGCTGACTAAAATTGGCAGCGTTGCCGAGGAACTGGGAATCCCACGTGATTATCAAGACTTGAAATAATGAGATGACAAATACCGTTTGAAAATGAAAATATGTCACACATCAAGCTATGTCTAATGATGAAATTAGTGAGAAGTAGGAAGAGGGAAACAGCAATCTTCTCACCATGATACACCCCCTTTTTCTGCTTTTCTCTTCCTTATCCCCCCAAGACTTCTGAGGTCACTGAAAATCTAAATATTATTCAAATAGGGAGCAATTACTATTATTCGTATTACCCTAGTGCTACGAGCCCCAAGTCAGACCAGGATCTCATTGTATCAGGTTCTGAACAAACACAGAAAAAAAAGTTAATCCCTGCCCCAAAAGACTTATATTTAGTAGACATTATAATAGAATTAGCAAGGTAATTGAGCTTTGCTATCCAGAAATCAATAAGCAGATTTAGACTATTTCAATTTAATGCAAAGAAACATATACTTAAAAAATAATCATATTTAAATACAGTGTGTGTACATGTGTGTGTATTTAGTAACGTATACAATTAACAGCAGTGTAAAATGCTTAGTCTTGATCTAATGTTATATTTTTTTTTAATTCCTGTGCATTCTGATACTTCAGTTACTTTACTATATTTGTGGGTATTCCTTCACTTGGTGATGGAAACATCCAGGAAATGCACCCAAACCACTAAAAGACATTTAAAAACACACGTGATTTCACACTGCGCTGCTCAGATAAACACCTGGCTGCTCTTATACTCACGCTTTTGGTATAGCCACACTCAAGCGAACAGGTTTAGAGCCCAGCCCCACAGCTCCTTGGCACTCTGTCAGCGCTCTTTTCTGTTCCAGTTCATCCGTGAATTTCACGAACCCGTAACCTCTGCAGAGATACAGAATAACTCTTATAAAACAAACACAAAAAAGCCACTTTTTTTTTTAATATTTACAGTGAAGTCAAAATTGGTTTTGAAAAACACAGCAAATGAAACACGTTTGCTAGGGCTGCCCCTGCTTTTAGTAGAGATGAAGCAATTCCACCTTCCAGCTGCTTCCGCAAAATGCTTGAAACCCTACGCCCAGGCTTCAGCACTGCTGTCAAGGGCTTGACAAAAGTAAAGTAATTCTTGTGCCAGTGGATTCTGGGGAATTGGAAGTGAGCTGACACAAGCCATGTCGAAACACATGAGCAGACAGTAGCAAAGCCTCCAATCTATACTGGGAGGATGCAGATAATCTAAACAATTGCACGTCAGCACAGGATTGACAAGACACTGGCACCATTTATATCAAAAACTGCCCCATTGTGAAGGAAAACATTGCTTTTCTGTATGATCAACTGAGATACACTTTCCAATCATGTCTTTTTTTCACCAGGAAAATATTCAAATAGGCTTTCTGTCATGCCTAACAATGCATGGCCCCATCAGCATTACCAACAGCGGACCTGAAAACCAGTTCCTAACGTCAAGTTGCTAAAACTTGCTCTGACAGCACAACTTGAACAGGGACAGCACACAGCCAGCAACCCCTCGGCTCTGTGGCAATCCTCCACTGCGGTGCTAGCAGTCCTGTATGTCAGCCAGACAGAAAACACTAATTCCCCTCCAACCCCAAAGGTCCTTTGCGTGGGATTCTGATGCTGTAGTGAGTCAGAAGCGATGAAACAGCATCCAAAAAGGCAGTGCCAGGATCCCAAGATGGGCTCGGCTGCCTCACGCAGCAGAAAGATCAAAGACTTAGGTGTGGGAGGGAAAGAGGAATCCATCTAGGTGAAGGACAGAGTTTGGGAAGGAAAGGGCTTGTCTGCCTGGGGAAAAGAACCAGCCCTAAGCAAGGGTGTAAATTTACAGCATATTATCTGTTCTGTGGGAACTCTTAAACACCAGGTAACACACTATTTTGAAAGCGGCATCACCTTAGTGCTTGTAGTAGGTCCACACTGGAAGCTGTCACAGAGCAGCTGGTGCCCCATAAAATGCAGTATCTTGCATAGCAGGCTATACACACTAGTCCATACATTTTTATAGATATATGCATGTATGTATGCATACTCCTCACATACAGAAGACCAAATCAAAGCTCACTCAGGCTTATCTATATACAAACTGCATAATTAAGCAAGACCAAAACTCTACACATTCTGTTTAACTTGTCCTCTGCGAAAGGATTGTGGCAAATCAAACCAGTGCAAGTCAACTTTTAAGTCAGTTTAAGTCAGTTCTCGGTGTTTGCACACAGAAATGTGTAAGTTTCTAAGCTGCTACAAAGACTCCTGCAGTCTTTCAGATGGGACCAGGAGTGTCTAAGTGAAAACAGGAGTATTGGCAGTTCCAGAATAGAGATGGACAGATGAAGAGTTGGATGCAGTGTACAGGAATAGATGTTGGGTGCAGCAAGGGAGAGGCAGTGATTCTTCCAGCTTTTCCAGACACTTCATTTTTTCACACCAACGGCTAAACTAGATTTTAGTACAGAAAAAACCCACCAAGAAACGGTTCCTTCATGGCCAGGACCTCCCTGGCAGACATTCTGTCCTGTCCCAGCAGCCAGGAGCAGCCCCCCTAGCCTGCACCCTCAGCAGAAGGCAAAGATGCAGAACAGCATGGCATCAGGCTCCAAGCTCCTCTCCTGCCTGGACAAGAGGTGCTTGGGAGGAGGCCTTCCTGATCTACCAGCCCTGGCTGGAGGGGCCAGGCCTTCACTAGGCACGTTCATAAGCCCCAGGTTCCTCTCTCGCATCACACTAACACTCGCAGTTGCCTCAGCTTTGAGTAACCGCACAAGTCACGACAAAGCCCCTGGCAGCAACACCCTGGCACGGCTAGGGGAGATAGCTGTGCTCCTCCCAGCAACAGGACTTGAAGTCCCTGCTCCTTCCCCGCTTCCCAAGCTACCACAGACTCCCTTTCCCTGAGGTCCACGCTTAGGAACACCTCCCAGAGCCCAACTAATGGCCCAACCTGCATCGCCCAACACCTATTTTGTAGGCGGAGACTGAGGCAGGTGCAGCAAAACAAGAACTGCTGGGTTTACACCTCTGAGGAGCAGGAGGCACCTGGAGCCCACCCCGGCAGCGTTGGTCTCAGGTGAGGCGGCAGTAACAGAATGACCACTTCACAGCTAGAGAGTGACGGAGCAGCTCTGCAAGAGGTTCAGGTTGCACACTGAGAAGAACTTCATTACTAGGGAGGTGGCGCGGCACTGGAAGAGGCTGCCCAGACAGGTTGCATTATCTCCATCCTGGGAGGATTTCCAGGCTACACAAATCATGGCTGACCTGACCTAGTGTTGGCAGCAATCCTGCTCAGAGTGGGAAGTCGGACCAGAGAGTCCTTGAAACCAACATGTCTAAGACTGAGAAACCTTATGTGAGAAAGAGGGGAGACCTACAGCCATATTCCAAGTCTTAGCACAACATTCTCACAGGTATTATATCAGAATGTTGTGCTTCACTGAAGCCATGTTCTGGTTTGAAAACAAGGATGATCGCCAACTGGTCCCTCTTCTAGGAAAATATAGTTTCGCTTTCTGCTATTTAGAAAATGTTTTAATAATGCTAAGAAACCCAACTCTTTGACATCTGTTTTTGGCAAGACATTGCCAGTATAGACGAACAAGGTGGAACTAAGTACCCGACAATGAATCACAGCTTTGTTTGCCCTACCCTATTTGAAACAAAAACCTGTAAAGCTTTCACAGGAATATACACTCAATAGCCTAAAGACTGTAAAAGCACAATTCCATCTGAGAATCCAGGAAGACAGAGTTTCAAGATTACTCAGACATTTTTCAGCATTTTTAGAAGTGCAAAAACCTACAGCCAACACGCAAAGAGCATTGTACTGACAGAGGAGTGACAATACACTGTGGTGACCAGCAAAACCCAAGCATCAGTAGACTGAATATCCACGAACATTGTATTGTTAGATAACTAAAATCTAAGCTGACAGAACTATTCTTTTCCCCTTGCTGCATTAGATGTTTCCTATTGCTGCATGTGAAGTGAAAGAAAATAATGAATAAAAGATGACTTACCTGGATACTCCTGCCTGGTCCAAAACAACTTTTCCACCTCTACACGATGGATAAACTTTAACAAAAAATTCATATAACATGCCATCATCCACATCAGGAGTCAGGTCTCCCACAAATAGTGAATATTCTGGACTAAAGAAATCAAAAGAAAACTTCTTAAGCACAGTCCTACCAAAAAAGAGGCATGCTGACTGACAGCAAACATTTAGCCTAAACACTTGACACAAGAAAAGTGATAGTAAAAGACTATTTATTGGATGCTTTAAAGTGTCACCGGTTAAGTTGCTTAGGTGACTAAAATTTTTATTGACACTGCTTTTTCCAAGTTAATTCAAGCAGCACAACCAATCTACTCAACACTGCTTTTAATTTAAAGATAATTTCATCGTTTAGTTCTTATAGGGTATCTTTGGATTTCTGACATGGCAAGAAAACATTAATGACTCATTTATAGATTTGCTATTTCCTATACATTGATATTAAATTATAATATATATAATTAGATACTTTGATGCTATGAATTTGAACTACCTTAAAAGACACTCCTGACAAATCTGCTGTGCCACACAAAAGGCAAAGCACAAAGCTGACAGGCAGTCTAAGTTATCCTCCCTCTGCTACAGAGTCAGGGGGTGAGCTGCTGGAACCAGAGAGGCGATGTTCTCCTGTATCTCCAGAGCAAATGGAACCACGAGAATGAGCTAACAGACGCAAATCTCATTCTTGGCCCCATCTGTCATGCCCTGATTACAATCTAAAATGTTGGGGTTTGTTTTTTTTTTAAAAAAGGTTCATAAATAATCATCTAAAATAAAAATATAATTGCCAAGATATGACTAATACTACACTAACAAACGGCAGGACTCTGTTGCTTTCACCCTCATACACACCTGCCTGAACACCTCCTTGTGTTATGATGACTTCAACTGTGTAAGCGTTTCTGGGCAGGCGTTGTGAAAGGTATTCACACCACCCAGCTGCAGGAGCCCAGCTCAGCCCGTCCACCTCCTCACGCACCTTCCACTGCCCGTGGAGAAAGACGGGCTCCTCCAGAGGGCAATTCCCAGCGCCCGTCTCTCTCTGCTGACTGTCGCGGCACTCCAGCCAGCTAAGCCAGGTGCTGCGAAACCACTGCGTTTATCTTTAGGCGCTAAACACATTCATGGCATTCTATAGTATTATGATGGGATGCATCCTTGGATGCATAGAAAGTCCTAAAATGCTACAGCATCACAAATATCTACAGCGTGTGCCAAGGCAGTTTAATGTAATTAAACATTTTTAATTATGGGATTTAGTTATCTGGCACTGCTGGATAAAATGGCACAAATTTTAGTCATATGCATCTCATGCATGCTCCCCTATCCAAATTTTCTAGCTCTACATCTCATCTGGCAATGATGAACTTGTGGGTTTACATGTTTTGAATCCTCTTTGCAAGGCAATTGGTAAAGAGTCATTAAGCAAGTAAAACTAATATTTGACTATTGAGCATTTACCTGTTATCAGGCTGTTTTCCATACGTTGCATAATTCAATTTAAATCGCTTTGCCTGAAACAAGGCAAAAATGAATCCATACATTCAAACGTTCTCATGTGAATCCAAACAATTAGGAAAAAATATCAATAAGCTTATTTCACCCAACTTTCTGAATGCTGACAGATGCTCAGTGCCATCAGGCCAGCCAGTTAAGGTATCAAGGACAACACATTATTTGACTTCAGTACAGATATAAGAATGAAAATCGGCAAAGAACCTGCACCAAGATGTTTGGCCTATCTTTATTTCAACAGTTTATAAAGCTAGTGAAAGAGAAGTGAACCTTACACAGCATCAAATTTTTCTAGCTTTAAGGAAGACAGGAAAACCGAGGTACTAACAACAAATATAAGACTTCGAATTTTAAGGTCTTAAAATGAAATGACAGCACAGACTGTTGGACATTTGTGATTTACAAGAATACTGGCAGATCAGAATCCACCACACTGGAAAAAGGAACCAATCCCCGAGTCTGGAAGTATGGCTAAATACTTTGCTCTGGATGATGCGCTCATTTAGTAACATCCAAAATTAAGGTTTTTCTGAAAAAGACACCTGTCATTGGACACTGGAGGCTTCCTTAAACTTTGCACCCGATTTTCTTTTGAAGCTGTTTCCCAAGAGCCTAGATGGTGCCCACTGGCACATCTGGAACTCGCCACCCCCATCCTGGCAGGGTTCAGCAACTTGTGCCCTGCTCATGTTTAAGTCTAGACCAAGATCTAAGGAGCAGCTGGTCTTCTGCTTCACAACCCTGAGGGTCTCAACCCCACGAGTGCTCTTGAGTGATGCTGACCCAGGCAGGCTCACTGCAGAGTGCAGTGGTAATTGCTATTTTCTTCTGAAACATGTCTGACAGAGGAAGAAACAAAGGGCTGCGCTCCTCTACAAGAATACTGGTGTCAGAACTCACCCAGGGAGTGGAAGACCTAAGCTGGATTCCCTTGTCAGCTTGAGGGGCTTCAAAACCATTTTTCTATCTCCCAAGAGGCTTCCAAAGCACACATCCGTCTGCACGACACAGTGGCATAGCAAGAACTCAAGGGGAACTCGGCCAAAGAAAGAAAGCCTACTGTGAACCCATAACGCAGATATCACGACATTTGTTCAGTACAGCGGAGGACCTAGTGTGCTCCTGCACCTTGTATGATGTACTTTCTTCCCTCAACGAGAGCGTAAATAATTCTTGGGAAATAGAGCAAAGACTTAACTCTAGGCTATAATCATGCTCCCTGTATGTCTGCATTCACTGGTGCACAGTGGTACGCAACTCCTTCTGTGGACCACTTACAAGCTAACACCAAATTCAGATTCCACTTTGAAGCATTTTCATCTTTTTTTGGACCTCGCTCTTCACTGCAATATTTTGGGTTTAAAATCAATGACAGACCTGAGAGTACTGCCACTCAAATGGGGACGGGGGACACCAATTCTGTAAAACAGAGACAGAAATAGCCCTGTGGCTCTCTGTTATTCCTTTGGCTGATTCGGTATTTGAAAATAAATAAAAGAGTGAGCCACATTCAGTTTTCTGCAAACAAGAGGAAAAACTGTCTAAATGCAAGAGACGAGCTGGACAGCTGCCTGCTGAGTACGCTGATTTAGGCTGCCCACACTGCTCTCGGTCTGACATCTGTAATTCTCCCCACGTGTTATGTAAATCACCCCTCTACACAACACCACATTTTGAACTAAACTGCGGATAAAGATGGGCATTCCCAAAACCAAACTCCAATTATTATATTACTCCTTGCAAGAGCTGCTCTCTTTCTCTCTCTAGTGACTACAGAAGGCATCTAGGAAGATTAGATTCCCTTAATCACGGGCTCTGATTCGCATATTAAACAGGACAGGTGGAACAGAAACCTCCAGGCCTCTCACCTACCCCTTTTAATGGGGGACGCCATCCTCTCAGGAAGGTTGACCAAATAGTTCAACCTGAACTTTCCAGTCTCCTGCTCAGGGTACTAACCACATGAAAATAAGCATCAGTTTACTCTACTATATCACACTGTAACCGAGGTGATTCTAGAGCTGCTTTATGAACCGGTCATCCCAGCTACTGCAGCCAACTTCTGTGGGCACAACGGACAGCTGTGTCAGCCATCCCATTTTAATCTACTGCACATTTGAGTCAACCTCCTAAAATTAGCCTCTATGACTATTCCTCCGCTTCTTCCTAACTACGAGCTTCCATGTATGTGAGACATTTGCTATCTATTGCAACTATACAATGGACTAGCTCCATCTCCACTGTAAATAGGTTTGAATAACTTATGTTTGCTAAGGGCAAGAATAAGGCAAGGGCTAAAAAGTCATGTTCCTCTTGCAAATCAAAGCTACTTCAAACTCAGCGCGAACTTGCAAGTTCATCTTATAGCTATATGACAACATACACACTGTAACAAACTAATATGGAACTACAAACGGAAAGAGAGAGAAGGATTGCGATAGGTAAACCCAGTCTATGTTTACCTTGTTCTTCTCTGGTTTCTCATTAGTCCACCTTTGGTAATAGCAGAAAGGCTCAGAAATAAAAACACCACATCACAACATTTCTATACCTGGATTTCACCCACACATTCACATAGAAATTTCCCGAGGAAAAGCATTAATAGTTTTATGTCCATTACTTTAACTCTAAAGGAAAGAAGAATCCCAATTTGCTAACTATTGAATTTGTCTGTAATTATTTGAATTACAGATTTACACTATCTACTCCCTCCTAGTTTTAGGTCTCAACTGGCCAATTTCATTTACTTACCGGTGTAGCACCAGGAAGCGGTTTTCCATTGATTTTGTGTAAACATTTCTCCGCAGTAGCTAGATCTGCAAACTCTACAAAGCAATAGCCTGCTGGAATTCTGAACATATGACACGGAGAGAAGAGAGAATAAGATTTCAGATTTAGAACACATTTGAGGAGGAATACTATATCCTTAGTTAACTGGTAGGAAATTTGCTACAGTTGCAATACTTAGCACATTTCAAAGTATAAATATTAACTACCAAGAAGAAGCTAGCAAAGTAATCTTGGATCTCAAGTAAAGCGACAGCCCCTACTTACCAGTAAGTCATGTCAACGAAGCACATAGAAAATAGTTTTGCTCACAATTAGTTTACTTCCTACTTTCACTGACTATATAAATTCCCCCCCCAAGTTTAAACCCAAGTTTAAACAATTGAAAACTGAAATTACAACACTTACAAGAACATGAAACTACTTTATTCTGCATAGTCACTCCTTTTACTTCAAATGAACTCAAAGGGTCCTTATATGGCTCCTTCTAAAGTCAAACTTTCCTCCTCTGCCAGCATCACGTAGCTGCAGTAGCACAACGCCTAACACAGACCGGTCACCGAAGCCTTCAGCCCAGGCAGCGTAACGCCCAGAGGGACAGCATGGCATACATATGCCACGTTGAACGAGTGCTGAAGCACTGCAGGATGAGGGCCAAACCTCAGTTCGCTGATGGAAAGGTCAAAGAGCCAGCAATTGTCCTCTCCACTGCTATCAGCAATACACCCATATTGTTGGCAGCAATGGCGAAAAGCTCAAAGGGAAAATCGCTGTAACATGGACAGGACCACAGCGATGCCATGCAGAGGGCAAACGGCTCAATCCAAATCCACTGGCAGAACAAACTGAGAACAAGCATAAACAGTTACCCTGTCAACCTGTTTCGAATGATTTTTACACTCAGTACAAGCTCTCCCATGGTGGCAAAGGCTCTTGAAACAAAGTTTTCATCCATATATGGCTCCAGCTATAAAAGCAAAAAAAAAAAAAGTTAGACCAGGGCATCTACAAACAGGAGAATATATGTGTCAATTGTCACCCTAAGCAGTTAAAACATTATTGAGAAGTATTTTACCCTTACACTTCAAAAAGAAGACTCATTTAAGAGGGTCGATGCCACTCAAAATCAGCAGGCATGCATGAACCAGGCTCAACAGTCTGTAAAGTGGAACCCAAGAGACAGCATGAATTTCAGAGAACAGGGAGCTTTCACAGAAGGACAAAAGCCACTCAGAAACATACAGCAACAAACTGAGCGTTCACTACACGGAGCAGGGGATCAGGAGATGGCAGGCTCGTTCTCTGTATGGAAACGGAGGTTGGGCCAGCGCTATCGGTACACAGGCGCGGCACAGCCCGCGGTGCTACGACGCACGGGCAGCACGCATCAGGTAACGCAGCCCCCCGCGAGCTGGGGCAGGGGTTCGCAGAGCCGTGTCTACCTCGCATAACCGTGGAGATACGCAGGGCAGCACTTGGAGGGGAGACCTCTAATTGCATCCCGCAGCGGGTCTGCGCTCTGCACTGCATGTGGGTGCACTGACCGTGTTTCTGTCACAGGTGAGGGGCACCGTGCGTGTCAGAGTGTGTGTGAAGTGCAGGGCAGCAGCACTGTGTGAGGGAACACGCTGGAGGGCAGGCGTCTGTGTGGTGTAAGTGCCTGAAAAGTATGAAACAGCATTGCAATTTGGACGAAATATATGATGAAGGGACTGAGGTAAAAGCATGCCTCTCTGTGTAACAAAGTGGAGGAGGGAACTGAAATTCAGGTTTTGTGCAATATGCATACTTCTGGGGAGACTGCGTGTGATGGGTAACACAGGGCCGGGGCGCGGGGGAAACATACCTAGCTCCATATATGTGAGTATATCTACGTGTTTGAGTAAGACAGATAGCCTCATGGTAACCGACAGCCCTCGAGCGGGTTCATCTGTCTGTCAGGTACCAGGTGGCTCCGTCACGTGTGTGCGGGACAACGCGCAGACTTGCGTAGTACCTGTGCGTATCTGACAGTGGGTGACCATACTGCCCCGGCACGCGCGAAGGTGGCCGATGCCCTGCAGAGCTGTGAGCGTAAAGCAGAAAGGACTCCGCTACGTGTGCCAGAAGCAGGAGGCAGCACTGCTCCGTCCGGACATGCCGTGCAGAGGGTGACCCTGTGCTCTGTGTGTAACGGAGAGGCAGGCTCGGAAAGGTGACAGGTGACTGCTGCGTGGATGTGTACGGGTTTCAAAGAGCAGCGGCCTGCTTGTGAGAGGGGTGACTGAAAAAGAAGATGGTCTTACAGTGGAGAGGTGGCAGATAACCCTTTGAGCAGGTAAAGAGAAAAGGGACTCTGCAGAGTGTGTTCACATGAGTGGCAGGCAGTGGAAGACTCACTGACCTGCCAGTGCACACTGGTAAACTGGGTGTAAGTGTGTGTATAAGAGAGAAGCCGCCAGCGGGATCCCCAGCAAGGTGCTGGGCTGTGCGTACACAGATCTGAGAGGGGCCGAGGCAGGCTGCAGGCTGCACATGTGTGTGCAAGCGGGACTATGCAATATGCCGGTGTGAGTCTGCAACAAAGGCTGGAGAAAGATGTGCGTGCAAGTAACAGGCAACGTGGAAGTCGTGACACGCTGGTGTAACTGCATATGCACGTCTGTACGTGTGTGCAGGTGCACACAAGCACGTGGCAGGCTGCAAGGACGCTACGATACAGCGGTGGGATTGTGTATGTGACGGTGTAAAAGTGGCAGTGCAGCGCTACGATACAGCGTAAGCAAACACATACAGGCGTGTGTGCAGGTAGCAAAGCACTATGACATGCTGGGCGTGAGTACGCATATGTGAGCGTGTGCGAAAGCGTGTCTGTCCAGCGGCCAGCAGCGAGGGACACAGGTGCACGAGGAGTAAGGGGGTGTGCACAGCGTGTGTGATGGGCAGGCAAGGGACACCGTGGGGTGCATACCACCGTGTGAGTGTGCCCACGGCGTGGGCGTGAGCAGGCAGTGAGACACTCTAAGGTGAAGAAGCGCCTGTGAGTGTGCTCCCAGGTGCATGTGGAAGCAGGAATAAGGGAACTACTGGAGTGTGCAAGTGCTTACAAGTGTGCGCACATGTAGGAGAGTGCAAATCCTTACAAGCGTGTGAGTGCACCCACAGGTGTGCACGTGTGTGGGGCAGGTAGTGAGGGATGCTCTTGGATGGGCCCATACGAGCATGTGAGCGCAAGTAAGCGTAAGTGCCTAGAAGCCTGAGCACACGTGTGTGAGCCTAGCAGCACAAGCATGAGTGTGAGCATGTGAGTGTGTAAGTGCCTTAAAGTGTATGACCACGAGCGTATCAGTGCCTACAACCACGTCAGCTATAAGCCAGCATATAAAGCCTATAAGCATGCGATTATTGAGGCTAGCGAGTGTGTAAGTGAGCGTGCAAGTGCCTAACAGAGCAGGAGCACGGAGGTGTGAGAACACACCAGTACCCACGACACTGGTGTAAGTGCCACGAGCATATCTGTGAGCCTGGCTGTGGGCAGGCGACGAGGGTTGCTCTGGGGGGGATGTGTCTAACTGTGTCTGCGAGCGTGGAACTGCCCATGAATGCGCCTGCCGGGCCGGGGTTTGCATCTCTGAGCGTGTGCTTGTGTGTCAGCGTGTGCAAGCGTGCTTGTCAGCCTGTATGACTGTGCGTGTAAGCCTGCGTGAGCCTGACAGTGCGCACAGGAGCGTGTGCGCGCGAGAGCCTCAGCCAGCTCAGGAGTTTCTGCGTGTGTCAGAGCGTGCGAGGGTCCGTGAGGCTGTGTCAGCGTGCGAGGGTGTCGGGCAATGTGAGAGTGTCAGTCAGTCAGTCAGTCAGTGTGAGGGGGTCAGTCAGCAGGTGTGAGGGGGTCAGTCAGCAGGTGTGAGGGGGTCAGTCAGTCAGTGTGAGGGGGTCACTCGGTGTGAGGGTGTCAGTCAGTGTGAGGGTGTCTGTCAGTCAGTCAGTC
>Ga0181612_120300_pt1 | contig 21103 bp, 13 predicted proteins | sample HoacroProtozoa21_FD_119630 | JGI IMG/M metagenome (GOLD analysis project Ga0181612, IMG submission 119630) | Hoatzin crop microbial communities from Cojedes, Venezuel. Combined Assembly of Gp0051906, Gp0051904, Gp0051908
AGATTTTGGACAAACCACAACTTGTGTTGCCCTTTTTTTAAAAAAAAAAGGGAAAAAAAAACCCAAACCCCCCCCCCCCCCCCCAAACATGATTAATATAATTGTAATGACGGTTTTAGTATTGATAGCTATTCAGCAGAACAGGAACTCTGGTGTGTTTCCCACAGATTGGCCCTGGTACCTGGAGCAGGGCAGGTGCAGCGCGGTTGGCGTGTGCCTGGGTTCGCTATGACCAGACAGGCTGCCCTTGCTCCGTGCCGAGGCTCTTCTTGATGCCCTCTAGTGGGTACCTGGCAATTGTCTGCAATGCTGTTTGCCATCGGTATCGCCTTTATCCATCCATCCATCCATCCATCCATATCCTTTTTCCCAAATCAGAACATGCTTCCCAGCGGCAAAGGCTGCTGTCTCCAGTGTGCAGAAGAGAGAACAAGGGCCCACAGCAATGCGGTAACTTGCTAGGAGATACTGAGGGGAATAAAGGGGGATAAGTACATTTCTAGTTGAAGGCGGTCCAAGTGAGAAACCTGCTCCATCCTATTGTTTGTATTGCAATTGTGTCCATGTATCTGATAAAAGTAAATGCAGAGGATTCCTGCCGGCTGTCTTTTACCATTTCTCTTGTTATTTTCCTGTCTCCAAGGGATTGCAAGGTTTGGAGAATGAGCTGAAGGAGTGCAGGCATTAGAGAAGGACACTTACAGTTCATGTATCAGTAATGACTTTTGTTGGTCGTGCTAGGACTGCTGAGCTGCCTGCAGTGTCATCTTATCAAGGGTTTGAAAGCGGTGCATTTCAGAAACTGGATGCTGAAGGAGTACAGGTACATTATGTACACCCATATGCTATTTAAACTCCTTTCTTGGCTTTCCTTTATGTCCCGTGGTTAAATTCAGAATGGCCATCCTTTCTTTTGAGGACTTTCATAACATACTGCCTGCCCTCCTACCTTCAGATGAACTGGCTTCATCTTTTCCAAAGCTGTTGCAGTCGTGTGTGGCAGTGAGGATCTCCAGGACTGCCCCAAACCAGGATCTTTTGTTGCAGTTACTACATTATCAGCGTGTGAAGCTCCTTAGCTGTGTCAGGTGTCTCTGAGGGTTCAGCACCTGACATTCTGACACTAATTTCTCTGCCAAAGGGAGGACCAGCAAAACTGGGCTTTAAACCCCGACTCCCAGCTTCAGCTTATCACCTTAGAGACTAGCCTTCCTTTTAACCTGCAATGCGTTAAGCAATGTCGAGGCAGTTTCCATGTCAGGAAAACCCTGGTAAGTAAGTGTGCTTACCTCAAGCATTTTGCTAGAAGAATGCCAGGACCCTGAAGCAGCGCTGACTGCTACGGTTTGTGACCTTGTAGAAATGGAGAACTCTCCAAAACTGGTTCCTCTTGTGCTTTCATTACATTCGGCATAAGTACGTATCTAGCTCGCTCTGTATTAGTGAGGAGAGACGCCAAAGAAGAAAGGGTGATTTTTCCAAATAGACTTTTTTCAAGGCTACTACAGGCAGCTTGCTATAGCATTTGCTAGGTTCTAAGAAGTATTTAACTGACTGAAGTTTCTTATCTTAAAAATCAAATAGTCCCTAAAACAAACACTCAGACTCAACAAACCTGTTGTTTGTCCTGCCAGAATGAACAGGAACACTTGCATTAGAGCTTCATTGCACATGGGTTTTATGCAAAATTAGCCTTGTGTGTGACAGTTTTTGTTCTGTGCCGCTGTGGCATATGGACTTGTACAAGCACTAGCCTCGTCTAGCAAGTGTTTGGCACAGACTTAGCATTTCTCCTTTTTTGTGTTTCCTGAATTGCTGTCAGCTTCATGTGCAAAGTGGCGGTTGGACAGGTGGAGGGTGAATACCAAACCAAAAAGTTGTTTGAATGGCAAAACGTGTCATGATTTTTCCTTCATGAAGGTGGCATCTGCTTAAAACTTCACAGGATTAAGCAGGGCAGCCCTAACATACACGCTGCGTGCAGGTAGCGCATTCAGCTGATTCTCTCGCCGATAACCACGATAAAAGATGTTGATAAAACTTTTTCCCTAGAATTTTTTCCTTTTGTCTAAGCCAGTTTTCTGACTTGTCGTGAGCTAATTAATATGCACAGATTTCTATTCCATGGACTTGAGTGAGTTCATTCCAGAGATAAATTTCTCTTGAAGAATGATAAAACAAAAACACCGAATTGTGTTGCTGGTGATAGATACTCATCTCTAACAGTATTGGGCATGATGATAAAGCAATCAAAGCATCTCTTTTTTTTTTTTTATAGTGAATGGAATGGCTCCACTCATGCCTGCTCTCAGTGATGTTGATGAATATTAACTTGTCATTCTGAAAAACCAGAGGCACAGCCTAAAATCATCCTCATGCCTTTGTTCTACAGTAGAATGGATGCACCGTTAGCTGTTACATGCATTTTAATCCAAATGTGCTTGCTGCTAGGACAGAAGAAAATACAGGACGTTGGTTTTTGCATTGCTGAGAGCCATGGATCCTGTTTGATGCATTTCGATGTGACATCCAAGACAGAAATGGATCCTTACAAGCTGTTAGGTGTGCTCATAGGATGTAGGAATGCATTTCCTATTGCTTTTCCCCTCCTCTCCCTTACTGTGATGGGGACAGAGCGCTTGGCAGATAGTGCACACAGGCAGTCAGACTGTCAGCTTTTGTAACTTATGGCTGTCATAGGTGAGCTTACTTGAAGTTTTTTTCAAGGCAGTTTCTTACCAGGGTTTCCCACCAAGATCATAGTTCGCAAATCTGTATTTCGCCTGCCTTAAGCAGAGAGATCAATTTGTTTTGTCTTCTCAGCACAGTACAGAGAACAGGAATTGTAATTAATCTTAATCTATGCTCTGATACCATCTCACTTGAATATTTTTTTTGTCCACTTCTAAAAGGTCAAATATTTTTGCTGACGTTAAATGTGTTATGAGGTCAAATAAATGAATGCTTATTAAATGCATTTGCAGAAAGCTGCCTGCAGCAGGTAATTTGTGTGCGCGTGTGTGTTCATTTCTCTGTTAGATAAATGCAGTTGTAGTATTTCTGGTTTTACTCGTTGTTCTAGAGCATTGGTGCTTAGGAGGCCTGGATGGAGGGGTCAGCAAAAAACAAATTAAGGGATTGCTTTTGTATTATTCTGGTTGGGTATCATCTGTGTCTCGATTTGGCTTTGAGGATGCCTATGGACTGCTTTCTCCAGCTGTTGTACTGCAGTGCTGGGCAGCTGATCAGAAGATAAATGTTTGTCGTGACGGTATGGGAGGGAGGTAGTAACGGTGGCTGGTATATTTACCTATCCGTGCCGAAGAAAAGGAGAGAGAGAGAGAAGGGATTGCACCATTTAATTGCAAATCAATGAAATCTAAGGTTTAGACACAGTCTGTTTTCTTGTTCAGGAGTTTGGGTAGTGATTGCCAGTCCTTCCTCCTGCTTTCCTCCAGCTGGTCTGTCCAGTGTAATCTGTTCTTTCAGACAGGGCTTGGTGCTTTGCCTTGGAATCCAATTGTGTTTGGCCCCAGAAAGAGCACACTTAGTCTCCTGCTTCCTTGCACTTGGAGGACAAGATACATGGCTCATAAATTCCAGGCTGCGAGATCTGTTACGGCTGGGATATAGCATATCAACTACTGAATCAGGGGCTTGGAATTCGGATATGGTTCTGTTGTCTTGTGACTGTAAAGGTGGGCACTTGGTTAGTTCATGAAGGCTGGGAAGTGTTACTTTTAGTTACATCTAATCAGCAGAAAATAAGGAAGTATTCTGCTTGGTTTTGCATCTTGTTTCTGCCGTGTTGCAAACAGAAGAGTTCAATCCTCAAAGTGTCCCTCACCTTGGAAGGGAAAACAATGCTATCTAATGAACAGCTAATTCTATTTTGGCAAAATTCTGGTGCAAATGGAAAACTGGGGCAGAACACAGGTGAAGACTGCCTGACTTCTCTTATTTCTGCAATTTGTGTAAAAAATCTTGCTGAAATCCAGAGATGCAGCTATATACTGAAGAGCGCACAGGCAGTCTGCTTAGCTACGGGTTGGCCAGATAAATTCCTGGTAAGACCTGTTTTGGCTGAACAAGAGGAGGTTTAGCTCCTAACAAGCTGGAAGGTGAGCCCTTCTGTGTCAGGATGGATCTTCCAAAGCTCTCACTGTAACTTTAATTGGAAAAGGTTAATCTGATTAGAGTTTGCAGAGCGCTTTAAGGATGAAAAGTGCTATGTAAGTGCTGACTGTTATGATCATGATAGATATGCTTTCTCAGCAGTTTGCAGGATGAGTAAGACTCTTTTTCTTTTCCCATTTGAACGTAAGGGATCTGCCTTCTGGAGAGCAGAGGAAAAATATTTCAGAAAAAAATGGGTATCATGTCTTCCGGGTGCCTGCCTCCTGTTGAGCACTGTGCATGGTCATGAGACAATGAACCTTTGACTGCACCAAACGGCGCCCAGGTGAGCCTGTGACAACCCTCCAGTACAGTGCTTGCAGGAACTGTTTACTGGAGAGTTGCAGATAGCGTGCCTGGCTTTCAGGGATCCTCCAGCTCATGGAAGGTTCAGTGGATAGAGCTTTCAGAAATGCTGAGGCAACTTGGATACCTTGAATCTTCTTTTTTTGACAATGACGAGAAGACTTAAAAGCAGAAGTGTTGAAGATGGGGTTTTCCATAAATGGTGCTTTGGTACTGAAGTGGCGAGGTTTTTTTGCAGATCTCGCTGTCTGACGGTGATCACACACGAGGCTTTCCAGCAGACAGCAGTAATGGATTCACAGTCTGAGTTTTGTTGTATTCAGTATGACTTGGACAGTTTTGTCACAGTGAGGTGTTTCTGACTGATGCTAACGCGGGGAAAAAGACATCGTTCACATAGGATGCTTGTGAGCTCCACAGGACTGCCTCCTACAACAATTTTCTTGCGTCCTGCGATCAGTTCGCTGATTGACTTTGTGGTTTCCATCCTGCTGTTTTAACGGTTTCCCCTTTAGCAAGCCAGGGAGATGTATTTGCACAGCAGTTCCCAGTCCGTCGGTTCTCTGCAGCGTACCCCGAGCCGGGTGCGTGGCTGGTGCTGTCTGGGAAGGCAGGTCTGCGGAGCAGCAGCAGAGCCAGCTTAACACGCAAGCTCCGGGGAGCTATTTTAGCAGCGTAGCAGCTTAGTGACCTGGGCTGGTTTTATTCTAACCTGGAAGATTATCAGCTGTGCTTCGGGCAGGTTACTCATGCCAGCTTAGAGACCAGCTCTTAAGCTCTTGTACTTTTCTCTTTTGTCCACTTCAGAAACTTCCATTGCAGGTCAGGTGTGGGGTTTATTTTGTGGTGGGGTTTTTTTGCGGGGGGTGGGTGGGGGGGTGGTGGTGTTCCAGTATTTGATACACAAAGTGCAGACTCACAAGCTGAACAAAATCATGTTTTATGGAAAGGAAAATCCTCATGGGAGGAGCAGCCAGAGTTCATGATTAGTTTCTAGAGCATGCATGCACGCCATGTGTCAGGGAGGGAGGGGAGCTGCTTCCCATGTCCTTTATGCTTCTTCCATCCTCAAAAGAAACATTTGTAGCTGGTAAGGCTTATAGATGTGGGATCTGAAAAACTGATTTCTGCCAAGAAAGAAAGACCCAGACTTGAGCTGCCTTGCAGGTTCTGTCAGATGATGTCAGATTGTAAAAAAAGGTGTTTCCATCCTCAATAGGATTTTTAACTGTCTCTTGCTATCAAGAATAGTCTTCAGAGTCTGCTCCTGCTTTGACTGCTGTCCGATGTTCTGTGAGGAAAAAAACCCCACCCACACTAGAGTGCAGTTCATAGAGTAGCTTCTATCTTCAAAGGTTGCAGGGAGTTATGAAGGAGAGTGTAATGAAGTAATCCTCCATTTCCCATGTGGAATCTAGGGCAGAATGGAGAGAAGAACTGGTTTTGCGACTCATGTACTTTCCTGGTGGCTGGGGAAGCCTATGTCCAGCTCCCAGCTTTCCCGCGGGTTTCCCGGGTGTCGCATCAGTGAGTCACACAGGACAGCGGCTGGCAGGGCTGGCTCTGCATCCCGGCTTTCCCCGGCCGACAGAGCCCAGCTTCTCCGAGGGATGGTGCGGAGCTGGACCTGACACATGTAATTCCCCAGAGGTGTGTAGGAGACTAGGCTTGATGAAGGTCGTCTTAGCGTCTTTGCTCCTCTGTAGTTATTTCCAAATCCATTAAATGTTGGAAGAGCAAATAGAGATTGCGAGTGTTGGAGCGATAGGAAGATGTAGATAACAGAAGCAGGAAGATGTGAGAGCGCTCAGTGAGTCAGTGACTGAGCTGAGAATAAAAATCTGACCTCCTTGATCGAACCTGCAGACATCACGCTTGTCTTCTGGTTGCTCTGACTCTTCCCTGCTCTCTCAGTCAAACCCTAGATAATCCTGTGGGCTTGGAGACCGTTGTCGCCATTGTGAGCTGAGTGTTCTGTCTGTTGTTTGTTTTTTTTTTTTTTTTTGGAACTTAGGTGTGTGTGAAGCCCCCCGTTCCCTCTGCCTGAGCCTCCTCCTCTGAAGCAGTCACCAGTGTGTGGAGCCTGCCCCACACCCATCACCTGCCAAACCACGGCCTTTACCTGTGTCTTTCGGTGTTTCCCGTGCGACCCATCCTGTGGGAGTGCCTCCTGGGCCACCCCAGAGTTCACGCAGCGCTCAGTGGCTCCAATGGTGAAGATGACAAGGTCCAAGACTTTCCAGGCATATCTGCCTTCGTGCCACAGGACCTACAGCTGCATTCACTGCAGGGCTCATCTTGCCAACCACGATGAGCTCATTTCCAAGGTACGTGCTTGGCCTCACCCGCAGGTGCTGGGCGGACGCCTCCTTCCCGGGAGCAGAAGGGTGCGTTCGCTTGCATCGCAGGTCAGCTGCTGTTGGAAGTGCCTGGCCTTAACCAGTACCACAGTTGGTGCTTGGAAAATGGGCTCTCAGCCTAAAGGATCTACTTGTGAGCTGCTGCTTTTGTTTTAAGTGAGCTTGAAGATAGCTGTAGGGGACAGGTTTGCAACTTCATGTCTCTGGAGTGCTTACTGGTGATCTGTCTCTTCCCATGATACCGCCTCGTTCCTCTCATTTCCAGCTGTAAAACCACAGTAACTGATGGCCAGGACTGCATGAATTACCTTCGCTGTGCTTCTCATTCGTGTACATGCTTGTCAGCATAGTCGAAGGGTTGTTGCATGATCATGATTTGGAGGTGAGGTAGTTGGAGACGTTCTGTGTTAAGATCTGAGCTCTACTGAGCGACTGCACTAAGGCCCTGTCCTGCTTCTAGCAGCTTTTCACAGAAGCCACCCCTATAGCCCTGCCACTACCAAAACCTTGCCACGCAAACCCACAGCAGGTCCCTATTTATGGGAAGGTTCTCTGCTTCCACTGAAATTCAAGATGGCTTTCCAAAGACTGATAACGAGTTGTTGCTCAGACCCTCGTATTTTTGCCAGTCTATTAAGAAGCCACTTCACAGTGAAAAAGCAAGGGAGGGATGGTAGGCTGTGCTCTGAGCTGGGGAGAGTGGAAGGATTTTACCCTGTCTCCTGATCTGTTGATCACAAGGGGAAGGATCTTGAGGATAAGCTAAATTAAAAGCTTTCAGAGCCAATAAATCAGGGGCCTTTTTCAGAGGGAGCAGGCCAGTAAGAGGATCTTTCTTTAAAGTGCGAAAACTAAACTTTCTCAGAGTGTTTATTGGAGCCTGCAGTGCCTGGCTGTGGTCAGGCATCACATTTCCAGGTTTTGGCTGCCTTGGTAATCAACTGTTCCATAAAGTTTATTCAGCTTATGAAATTTGTGTTCAGAAAAAGCAGACACACTGTAAGATTTATTAGCTGAGGTGAGAGGAAATTGCGCTGAGCTCTGTGCCTGCGTGTGCACAACTTAAACCAGTTCGGCTTCTTGGAGCGGCCTTGAGAGAAGGGCCAGGATCACAAGGGACAGAGGTGCTCTGCCTGTTAGAAAGTGTGTAGTGCCTCTCCCCCTTCCTGTTTGCGTGGAAAAGATTAGAAAGTGTCACCTTGCACCAAGGGCATCTGTCCTTACAGGGTTGACATCTTAGCAGCTGTGGAGGTCACTTTGGATTCTCTGTGTTGGGTGTTCAGACTTGTCGTCTTCCACTGGAGGCTCTCTCCTTCCTGTTTCTGTTGGTTGTTGGGTGGACCAGGCTGATCCACACCTCTGTGGTGTTGTATCCATGCCAGACAATAGACTTGAAGTATTGTGGTGTGAATAATACTGATTGCAGACTGCTACAATTTTGAGTTTTGCAGTTTCTGAATAGACAAGTGTGCTATTAGGCTGTCACTTGTGAGTCATTCTGGGCTTCGCAGGGGCTCCCCTTGTTCTGGTACAACTGCAGTGGTTCTTAGCAGAACTGTCCTTGAGGACCGCAAAGCCTCGAGCTTTTAAAGAGCAGGATGTTGCGCATTTCCTCAACAGAAGGAAGTTTTGAAATGTAGATGTCAACAGCAGTCTGTGCCCAGGTCTGGATGGGAAATACATTCGACCTCTTGGATCAGCTGTGTGACTTCGGGCTCCTGGGCTCAGCTGAGATCTCTGTAAAATGGTGTAGTCGCTCCCCTGCCTCTTCACTGGGAGAGCTGTTACCAGCTGGATTTTGGTTGGGACACAGAAGATGGTTTACTGGATGAAGAAGGAGGCTTGTTTTTATAGCAGATTAGCATTTGTGCTCTGCTTTTTATTTTTTGACATAGCTGGTCCTCAGCCAGGGAAAATACAAAGCTGTGCATGCCCAGTGGCCTCACCTTTGACACTTCCTTCCCCTCCATGTTCATGTCCATGATCCATCTCATCCCCTAGTTTTTTTTACCAGCTTTGCAGGTCAGTAGCTTCCAGCAGGGCAGTGCCAGTGCTGCAGACTGCTTGGAATTTGAGCTTCCAGCCGTCGAGGCATGCAGTAACTACCCAAGAATGCTGACTGCTAAAATGTGGACACAGGGGGGAAGGTATGAAAGCACAATGTGAGGCTACGTGTATTGATTTATGGAAGCACTAACTACAGCGTGCTGTGGTGCTTGTATCTGCTCGTTCTGAAAGTTCATTGTAGATCATGGTGTAAATTTGTAACAGTGTTGGGATCGCGTTGCTGGTGGAGCACTAGCAGGTCATGCAACTTGAATGCAAAGGGTTTGGGGTTTTAGGTTTAATTTCTCAGAGTTATAAACCTTAATAAGATACATTCTTTCTGTAATTGAAAGCCTTATAAAAGTAATTGTGCAATCATAATTTGTACAACTGGCTATTAAACTGAGAACAGAAGGACAGTCCATGCCTCAGGGGGTTTCCAATATGTGTAGAAACTTTCCCAGGCAAACTTAAATAGTCGTCTTTTTATCTGTTTGAGTTAGGTTTTAAACATCTCCCTGAGGCCTTCTGCAGTTCTTTGATCACAGCCTTATATTAGCAGCTGAGAACCAGGCAGCGCAATTGTCACGCTGGTTTTCCCTACGAAAATGTGGCAAACGGAAGGAAGAAATGAGTGCCGTGAGGAACGAAAAGGGAGTGGGAGATGTTGTCAAACGGGAGTGTTTCTCGGTCTGCAGTTATCCCGTCTTGAACCTGACTATGTCACTCTATAATCAGAACAGCCCAAATGACACCATCTTTGGAAATTTTCCTCAGAAAACAGGCTTTTATGTAACAGCAGGGTGTTGGTGATTTGGCTTGATGAAACTAATTCCTCTCTTCCTTTTGCCCCAAGTTGTGCAGAGACCACATGAGAGCTGTGCTGCTTTGCATGCCAGGAGCTTTTAGCTCCTTTGGATACGTACAAATTGCGGCACTGGCTCATGCCGCTGGCTGAAACGCAAGCTGGAGCTGAATCCCAGTATTGTTCTGTGGCAGTCCATGCTTTATTTCCTCTTCATCTCCAAGTTTCCCTGCTTAGCCCTTCAGCACCAGTGTTAACTTATTCTGACTTCAGAGTGTTTAGCCAGGATTGGGTATCCAAAACTCTTGGAGAAATATGCCTTGGCGGGGCAGTTTTTGTTTTCTTTTTCTGCTTAAGAAAAACCTCATGCGTTAAAATGGGTAAATGGTTTCTCAATAAGCCATTGCTGTTTAAAGAAAATAATCGATGCCGAGGCTTTTAAGAAAATCTGAAGCTGTTACATGAAGCCAGCTACCAAAGTGTTGCCTCCTTGCTTGGCCTTTTATCTTCTGCAGCCGAAGGGAGAAAGTGACTTAGTAGGTCTGATTTGTAATAAGATCTAAATTGTGGGTTGGATTGTCTGGCCAAGAAAGGCCTTATTGACTTAGGAAATATAAGGTGATCAGATTGGGTGGAGTAACTAGTTTTCCATTATATGTTCCTTTGGTGTCTGGGTTAGCATGAGTGGAGGTTCTTGCTCCCTTGTAGCAATGCATCATTTAAAAATCTGTGCCAGATTTAGTACATACTCTTATTTCATTGCTTTTTCCAACGCCTAAGTGGACTGAGACTTTGGGAACTCAGCCTTGCCCTGCAACAGACTCCTGTGTGACCTTGAGTAAGTCATTTAATGTCTGTTCCTCCTTTCCCCACCTGTACAATTGAAATGCTGCTGTTTCGTCCAGTCTGCTTGGAAGATAAAGCTTTGGAGCAGGTACTGTCTGCTCTTACGATTGAGTACAGTGTGTCCTACTCCTCTTTGGCTTTACTGTAAAGACAAAAATACTATGCCAGGTGGCTGTGGTTAAAAAGCATATTTTAATGCCTTCCAATTGCCAAAAAATAAGTGAAAGATATCTGTTGTTACATTTATCCTTCCCAGACACAATGTGGTTTTTAAAATGTTTAAGAAAGATATATGTTTGATAATCAATGGAGGCAAAACCTCTCCAGAAGCAGATAAGAGGGGCTTTTCTTTAGAAATGTGCCTTCTGCATCGTTTTCTAGTAGGGCCTGGGGGAACAGCTAATGTAATAGACGTTCAACAGCGTAAATAACATCTTTTCTCTTTCTCAAAGTGGCAGATGTGATGCTGGTTTCTACCTGCTCTGTGCCATTCAATCTCTTGGTCAGCCTTTTCGGTTTGAGTTCATATGTATGTGGTGTCCGGTAAAAAAGGATGGGTGCAAGAGTGGAGAGATACAGGCCAAACACAGCCCCATCAGTGTCTTGGTTGCTGACTTTTTTTTCGCTGTGCGAACAGTAATTCAGCAGAAGTGTCCCTGATCGTGGAAATATGTAGGGAATGTCGTGTGGGCGTCCTGCAGTTTCTTTTTTCATGAATTGCTGTGATCCAACTGCTAAACATTATGCAGTGATGTATCCTCTGAAGTTAGCCTAAGGCTTGCCAAGGAAGCTTAATATTTTGCTTTGATGTCTGCACGGGACCCTTACTGAACATGAATGTGAAATCCTTCAACACAAAAGGCTGCAGCTCCTCCAGCAGAGAGAATTTAGACAAAATAGAGAACTTGTGTGCGCCTGAGTTTCTCGGTTGGGGTTGGATTGTTAGCTAGGGACCACTTAGAAGCTCTCTCCTCTGTCTTCTCAGACAGGAGATGCAAGATTTATAAGCAAATCTTATTCCTAGTCATTGTGGCCTGTCTGCTTCCCTGGCTAGCAGACTGCCGGAGCTTGAGCCTGTTGGTACGACAGCCTCTTGGTGAGCTTTAGGGCACGCTGAAAGCATCAGACTTTGTTCCATGCTGCAGCCGGGGGATCTTAAAAGAATTTGAGGCTTTGGTGCTGGCTTTCAGATAAGTTATGGATGAACTCAGCTACTTTGAAGCATTTGATGGACCCTGTATAGGTGAAGTGATCAGCAATTGTTGGGCTTTTCGGGTTTTTTTTTTTTTAACTCTCTTTCTGAGTATGCGGGCAAGGCAGTGTGTAATGTTCTTAGTGCTTTGCTTCTCATGAACCAGGTGATATTTGTATGTCAGTTTGCCTTGAAGACAAAGTTATTTGCTGGGTGAGGGGAGGATGCACAGAAGCTAAAACAGTAATCCTAAAATTATGATGTGGTTGTTTCAAAACTTTAATGGAAAGAGACATTTAGTAATTGTCCAAGACTAGTCAAGTGAAAATCCTGCGTTTCCATCACAGGAAAAAATCTGTCTGTGGGGTGAGGCGAGTATTCCCTTTTCATGGGTAAAGTTCTTACCATTTTTCATTACATGCGGTTTCTGCTTGCTTTGAAAGTAGATCATGTTTCTTCCCAAATAGGAATTTACGTTCCCAGCTTCACAGTAGTGAACTCTTAAGGCCAGGAGGAGCTATCACATCATCACATTTGACCTCCTCCAGAGCATGGGCCAGCAGATTTCATCATGATTGCAGCATTTCTTTCAGAAAAACCATTTAGTCTTGATTTGAAGACTTCAAGAGGGGAAATTCACTGCTCCCCTTGGTCATTTTTTCCAGTGGTTAATCATCCTTACTATTAAAACTTGGAGACTTTGAATTTAGTTTTGTCTGGCTTGTGCTTCCTGTCATTGGCCATTATTTTCTTTCTTTTGCTGAAGAAATAGATCTATAGTACCTACTATTTTGCCCTTTAAAAGGTTCTGGTATACAGTAACTAAGGTCACTCAATCACTTTTCTGATAGGCTAAACAGATTCAGCTTGGCATGGTGAAATTTTTTTTTTTATCCAATTCTGTATCATTTTTTGTGGTTCTCTTCTACATCTCTAGTGTTTAACATCTTTTTAGGAATGGAAACGGGGCTGGTCTCGTTGTTCCAGCCTCAGACTCAGCAGTATATGGCAGTAACATCTTTACGGCGTACACATTTTGTAATTGTATTAGTCTTACTGACTCAGCACCACGCAGTAAGCTTCTGTTCATTTATTTGCTGTTAGCTCTTTATGCACTGGGTTTATCAATTTCATGCACATTTCTAGAAGCTGTCCAGTAGCTTCTGGATCTGGCTTTTCAGCTCTTGTTCCCTAATGAGTTGTCACTTTTAGGTATTATTCAGAGCTTGCTCTCAATTGCAGGTATTGCTAGAGTTCAAGCTGTAAGTGATAAACAGCAAAGCAGTTCCATGAGAATTCATGTTCCCCATTTCACTGCTGTGAACTGGAGGTCGGGTGTCTGGTAGTTCTTAGCTTCCATGAAGTTTAAAATTCAGTGCAGGTTGAGAGGACTTAAGTTCTCAGTAGAATGATGTGTTGTCAAAGTTGTTAAATGAGAGCCTTTTCCTTCAGCGTTTTGACCAGGAGATGAGCATTGATGAGGCAGAGATGAACACTTGCAATCAGGCTCATCCCCAGGACCTTTACTAGACAGATGTCGGTGTTTGCTGCCCTTGCCGTTGCTGGTCCGTGTTGCAGCAGGGAGGAGGGGAGTGGGTCTCGAAGACTGTCATTTGAGTACCTCTCATCAGCTCTGGGCAGCCTTTATCTGGGAGGGAATAAACAAGCAAAAATGCCCTTTTCGGGAAGAAGTCAGGGTATGAAATCTGAGCGGTGTGGTGAGTATTTGTAGTACCTATTCCATAGGACAGCTACCTTAATTAGATTATCTTTCTGTCATATCTAATTGCTTCCTCTGGGGCTTACCCTACGAGCTACTGTGCTCCCTCAGTTCTGCTGTCCAGAACAGGCTCTGAAGACAGTCAGGATCAGGCCTCTTAGTCAGGATGTGGTTGTTTAACAGAAGGAGCTCAAGGTAATTTATATCTCCTTGTATAATTGTGTTTATACAGCAATTAATTGCTATGTGATTTTAAAATATTTCATTCTGCTCCAAAAAAAAGAAGGAAAAAGGTAATAATTCAAAACCGTTCAGAATTCCCCGTCAAGAAAGAGGGAACGGATGAAAATGGGTTTTTCTAATCCATCACTTTCTTTATAGAAATAGCTCTCCTTTCATCTGCTTCCTCTGCATTAGAATTGATGACCTGGGCATAAATAAAATATTGTTCCCATTTATTATCCAGGGAACTGACACGGACGAAGGACAGTGAGTCACCAAGGTTTTTGCTGCAGATCCTGAACAGCTGGAGAATGGAGTTGATCAGGTCTGAGCCGCCTTGGGTTTGCTGGGTTCGGTTCAGTTGTTGGCCCTTGCAGCTGGAAGAGGAGGAAATGCCAGCAGGCTCGAAGGCTTGCTGATGGGGTGAGCTGCCCTGTGAACTTCCCATATGGGTGTGTGCTTTTTAATCTGATTTATAGTTGTAAGAACGAGCCCAGGAAAAACGCAGATACAAGTCTTAGAACTCTGAGACCTCTGGTTTTGTCTGTAATTTGGTCACAGGCCCACACCAACATGGGGTCCGCACGGGAGGGGCTTTTTCACCTGCTACATCTTGGTGAGAAGACCCTGGCTTCTCAGGAGGAGTCCCTTGCGATACTTTCTATTGCAGTCTCATTTTACAGTAGCAGGAAATACTGTCAGAGGGCTTCATATCTGTTTTGGAGGAGCTGTTACATCTGCCAGGAAGAAGCAAATCTCTCTCAGATTCTGGCCTCTCCTGGAGAGGGGCCTCCATGTCTGTCTGTTGGAGGTGTTTGGCCTGACAGTTCTTCTCATCCAGCAGAACTGAAATGGGCAGGCATTGAGAGTGCGCAAGGGAACTGCACCCAGAGTCTCCTCTCTTAAAATACATGGTGTGTTTGCATGGAAATGACGACTGTTAGAATAAGTAGCAATAACAAAGGTAGAAACTGAAACTGTCTTTATCTGAAGCTTGTAATTTGAAGACTTCCAGTGATGTCTCTCCTTTCAGCAGTGATTACCACAGAAGGAATGAGTTAAAATCAGATTAAGCTTAGCTGCTTATGCAGCAGATATGAACACCTTGATTCCAGCCCGGCTCTGAGAGGGGAGGCTGGGGAGAAATGCAGGCATGGGTACACATGTGCTCTGCTTTGAATCTGCAAGAGGCTGGGGCTGTCCTGTCCTCTGGCATGGCTGGGAGACCTCAGTGCCTGGGGACCAGTCCTCTGATACACTTCTCTTCAATTTGCATAGAGGGCATATCCACAGGAATAACATAAAATTCAGTACCACACTTGTTTTATAGTAGAGACCTGCATTCAGAATTTAGGCAACAATTTAAACAAGGAAGGGTAACTTGTGATGAACCTTCTCAGCAGTAAGGTGTAGGTACGATGGGTTCATCTCACCGCAGTGGATCTTATCCAGGGACAGAGAAGAGCTGCTGCCCGGGACAGATCTGCTTTTGCTGAAAAGCGACTCTGCTCTCGTCAGCACTGGTGCTGTTGTGAGCTTAGCGGCTATATTAGTGGAGTACAGTGTTCCACTGATACATGGACGGTCACTGTCATGCTGCTAACTAAACTTGTTGCATTAGCAAGTTTCTATCTTCCATCCCAGTTCTGTCTTTTGTTTCTCTCTAAAACCCATGCAGTAGCAATAGTTAATGTGGAAAGGAAGGGCTTTCCCCCCCCCCCGCCACTCCTTTGTAAAATCACTTGCTTGTTGGATGCTTTGAGCAGGCACTGACCTACAGAAAGACAGCAGCACTCAAAAATGAGGGAAAAACTTGACAGCTGCTGCTGTAGCAATTGCAGATTCACCAAAATAAAATGTGTTTTTCATCCCTCTATCCAGAAAGACACCACTGGGCTCGGTTTTCATCTTCTGTAGTTTTTCCACAGTAAATAACAAAATTCTTCTCTCTATATTGCCCTTCTACATACCAAAGCATAAATGCTTGTGTTCAGTGGATGTCACTGAGGACTTGAGGGCCAGAGATGCCAGACTCTTCTCAACTCCCTTGAACTTCCTGCAGATCTGGGAATGCTGGTGTCTGCTGGGAATGAGGCCGTGGAGGTGAAGGATCGGGGTTGACCACCAGCATGGCCCGAGGCCCAGCAAGAAGACCTGGAAGATGCGGATTTTCATTTTCTTCTCCCATCCCGTGTTGTCTAGATCAGATGGTGGCTGTGGAGTTTACCATCTCCTTTCAGGCGTCGTGTGTGGGAGATGGCCTGTCCTCTCCAAGGCTCAGGGCAGCGTTCCTGGGGGGAGCTCGGTGCGCTTCATAGGAATAAACATCACTTCTGCCAGTAGGCATGCCTTGGTAGTTTTCTTTGGTTTAATGTTGGGTAAATGTCAGTCTTGCATAGCAAGTGGTCTTCTGCTTGTCTAGCAGGAATTAACCTGTGATCTTTCTGTGTACATGAATTTGCAGCTTCCTGCCTTTGACCCAGTGGTGCTTCCACAGGCTGTCTGGGCTTATCGTTTGCAGTGCTCTGTGTGGGAAATCAGGCAGCTTGCTAAGATTCATGCATACCCTTTCTCCCCACTCCCTCTTCCCATGGGGTTAAAAGTGCTCCTTAGGCAATGCATTTGCTCTTACTTTTGCCTGATTAAGCAGTCTGGTGTCAGTACATGTGTAGTTCCAGAAGTTGGTGGAGATATTAGAAAAGCCTAGATCTCTTGTAACTCTCCCCCTGAAGGAGGTCGATTTCCCATGAGATGGAATAGAGTTTTACCTGCACTATACGTGTGCATTATACAGCACTTAGTTCCCTGGCAGCAGGGAGCAGTGGGAGAGATGGAGAAGTGTATACCCCACAAGAATATGACTGGACCTGGTCGAAGAACTTGATGCTAAATTCCCTTCCTCTCTGCAAGGCCTCTGGTAGATCTTGAATCCGGTAGATCCGAAGTGAGGGCGTGTGGCAGCCATCCGCACTCACAGGGGCTGCGCTGCCCTTCTTCCTCGGGTCCGCCCAGCGCTGCCGTAGTGCAGGAATGGATTTTCCTGTGCAGAGGGAAGCTGAGCCGGAGGGGAAGGGAACAGTTACTCCCTGGTGCGGTACCCATGCTCCTTGCTCTCATGGGGCTGCAGATCCATCCTCCCTGCTTGGGCAGCAGAGAAGAGGGGGATCTGTCTGCTGCAGTAGTTACTTTTAAAAGCAATTACTCTGACACTGCATCAGCTTTGTTTCTCACAGTGTTTCCATCCTTCTTCATCTTAAAGTCAAGTTTCGAAGCGTAGCAGTATCGGCAACCGGAGACCATCAAAATTGTAAGACAAGCCTTGAAATATTGTGGAGTTTCATAGGAGGAATAAATTTGGTGGGGTTTTTTTTGTCTTCACGTGTTTGCGCCTTTAGCATTCACGTTTTGAAATTTCACCTTGAAGTCTGTGGGCTAGAAACACATTTAAAAATAAATAAGAGCAGAGTCCAGGAGCCTAGGGCTTTAATAAGGAGGGGGAATAGCACAGGACTCATGATAACACGAGGAGACTTAACAGCGTTGCGTTTGAAGTGAGTCAAAGTCTGGAGGGGAGCCTGCCAGGCGTGTTGGAGGGAGAAAGGGACAGACCAGTGTGCAACTGAATTTTGACATGCTTTGTAGAGCTTTGCTCAGGCTTTAGCTTAGCAGAGGAGCGGCTAAAATAGCGTTAGAAAACTATGCGCTTGAAATAACACAAAAACCTCAATTTTAGGCAATTTGTATTTCCCTAAATACTGATCTTCATTATTTGCAAAGCCTCGTAAGATCTCCTCTGCAACTGCAATATAAAAGTTCCCTTTGAAAGAAATCTCCTGCTTTCTTCTCTGGTTATAATGGACCGTTGTTGTACTGACACATGAATTAATAACTGGGAATTTGCTCCGGGATCCTGACCCATTTAAATCAGTTTGTACAGCCTGTCTGCCTGGGAGCAACACAGCCCATCGGAGCATTGGTGTCACCTTCGTGTTGTGCTGACGTGTGTTCGAGAACCGCTCCGATGAACAGGGCAGCAGCAGCGGTTCGTGGCTCGTTTCTGACGGGATCGGCATCCGTATGGTCCCATTTGTTTTCTGTCTTCCTGAGCAGCATCGGTGTTACGGAGGGAGTGCTGCAGAGTGTGCACCAAATGTCCTTTTGCAGCTCGAGATACTTTTTCCGTAGTATTTTTGGAAGTCTTGTGAACAGTGCTGACTTTTTGTAGTTTCAGCTCCTAGAAACATGAAAAGATGAGAGAATCTCACCTTAAAAAAACCACAACCAAAACAAACAAAAAAATATGTTCTAAGTCCTTACTTAAAAAAAAAAAATTTAAACTGCTACTTAAATTTGTCTGAATTTTGAGCCAGGCTGAGTATTGATCAGGAGGGGGAGGCTGGCATGTGGCACTGGCACACTGGGGTTTCAGAGCCCAGCAGTCTGTGATGTGAAAGCTGTGTGAGCACTAAAGGAGGGGCCGTGGAGGTTCGAGTAGGTCTGAAGATGGCTTCAGCTGGCGGTGACAGCTCGCTTCTTTCAGCTCCTTGGAAAATCTGCCCTTCGTTCCTTTCTGGCTGTGGTGCAGGGGTAGAGGACCTAGACCCAGCAGCGTGAAACAGTTCCAGGGGTGAGGTTCTCTCGCACGACAAAGCAGGAATCGATGCTTTCCCTGCAGAAGTGGGAGGTAGCAGAAGAGCGAGGTTCTTCAGTCACTGATGATTTGTTCTGTTACGTTGAGCTTTTTCATGACAGCATCGTCATACGGCCTTTCCCAAGCAGCAGAGAATGTCTTTTCACGGGAGGCAGAGGCGATGCGGGCAGGATAGCCTGCTGGTATTTTTGCAGGTGTGTGTTCAGCCCTTTTGCACTGTCTGGCTGCAGTCTCTCCCCACCTATCCTGTGCGGTGAAAGTGCCGAGTTGGTTCCTGTTAGGACAAAAGGCTCTTACCAGAAGTACAGCTGGGCCCTGCTTTTGTGGGACATGGAGAGATTGAGGGGATTGAATGAGCACCTGCTGCTGCCAGGAGGCAGAATAAAAAATTGTAAAAACATCTCCCATCAGAATAAAAAAATACGTGGTAGCATCTTTTATCTTTCCAGTGTGTGCACCTTCCTTCTGACAGGCTACATAACCCGAGACATAAAAGCGATGTAAAACTGCTCGGATGTAGCTGTTCCTAGGGTGAAACTCGGAAGCCTCATAGTTATTCACTCTGTAATCGCACAGCAGTGTAAACTGCTGGGGAATAAGGCTGTGCTGAATTAATTGAATTACTTCAGAGATTAGTTTGGTCCACTAATTTCATATCGACTGTGGGCTTTAAATAGCATTAAGGACCCAAGTTAAAACTCAATTAAAACTCAGGAGCACAGTTTGAACAGGGTAAGGTCACATCTGTGTGCGAGGTAGAATAATGTAGCTGGTTCCCTTGACATGGGTCTGTATCTTGCATAATCGGAGCAAAATTGAATCTCAGTTTAATCTGATCATTGACTGTTCCTTCTGTGAGGAAGAACAAGGTGGAATTAACAAACCCTGAGGAGGTCCCTGTAGTCTGTGCAGATACAGGGACCAAGTAATTGAACTCATGCTCCCTTGGGAAACACTTGTGTGATGCAAGTAGATGGGTGATACGGCTGTGCTGTCTCGGGCAGCCCCCAGAATCTGCAGTGGGTCTTTTCGTAGTTAAATTCCCCCAACTTTCCATTGCGTAGTAACTCACACGTAACCTCCTTTTAGAGTTGTCGTGCACCTAGTGCTGTTACCAGGCATAGTGGTTCCTATAAACAGATTGCAGGACTTATCTTTTTAATCAAGTTGTTATTGCCATAATTAATAGGGCTTGAAAGGTGCCATTAAAGCAGAGCTTCCTGTGTGATGTTGGTTACTGGGGGGGATAGCAGCTGATAGGAATTGGGATTAAGTGCTAGAGCGAGCAGAATGAGTGTGAGGAGAGCATATCTATACGCAAACTCCTGTGCACTCCAGTTGGATTGGCATCATGCTTTGGTCATACTTAAAGGTCTCCTTTCCCCGTTCAGATTGTATTTTATGAGAACGTCTCATCCTTAGGTGTTCAAGGCCTAAATCAGCAGCAAGAATAGATAAATAGATGAATAATAATAGATAGGCAGTGCTGTGCAAGTGGCTAGTAACTTAAAACAGAAGTTGTACACATAGTTGGGAAGTGTGTGATAACACAGCTCTTTCTGAATAGATCATTGGGTGAATTTTTCTCCCACAGACTTCAGTGCCTCTTAAAGCCAGGAGTTCGTAATTCTGTTTCTCTTACTCACTGAATTGCTCTGTCCCAGTGGGGATATCACAAGCACAGAAAACGTCCTTTTTTGAAGAGTCCAGATGGCTGTAGTCATTTGCCTTCTCCTGATACTACCTTTTTGCATTGCCTAGGACGTGCCAACTGCCCTTGATCTCTGGCGGTGGCTTTGGGCCCTCTGTTTCTGTTTGCATCCTCGCAGTGAGAATAATTTGCAGCTTTCGAGAGTGTAGCCTGGAGGGGCATGCTCTGTTCCTTTTTCCTCTTGTACCTCTTTGCAACCAGTTGCCTTTTCGTTTTTGTTTTATTGGTTTCTTCAAAGGCTGCCAGCTGGATATAGGTAAGTGGGGGTTTTCTCTGCTGCAGTCTGCAGAGAACAAGCATCAGTATGTAGCCATTTAGTCCTGGCAACTGCTTCCTATTTTTCCAGATGATTCCAGCCAGCTCTTTTTGTGTTTAGCCCATTGTTGAATGCCATCACAAAGACTTGGGGCATTAATCCTGTCATCTGTTCGGTGTGTGGAACTGCTGAGTAGGCTGTGCGGTGAATGAGAACCTGTAGGTACTAGGGAAAAGGGGTATGGTGTGTAGGCGTGTTTGGAGCACATTCAGAATTCATATCTTTCCCTGGCTGTACTGATTGAATATAAAAATCTCCTCCTGTGTTTGCAGTGGTCACCAGTAACAGGAATGTGCAAGTGTGGAGGTCTGATGGCGGTGGGAAGGCAGGCAGAACGTGGAACAGGCTGGAGTGGTGGAGGGGTATAGCCCTTCTCTGCATGCGTCTGCGGTTGTCTGCGTGCTGTTGCTCCACTGAGGAAGGCTCTGAAGGAGCCGTGCATCTTCCTCGGAGCAAACAGAATGATAGATTCAGCACTTCGGACTGAGGCCAGAGTATAACGAATGGGCTAAACCAAAATGACAGCTCCCAAGGTCGTGGTCTTCAATATATAAGGATTCAGCTTTGAGCCTTGCAGGCTGAGTCCATCTCTAGCTAGCAGAATGTGTCTGCCACAAAGGAGCTGGCACTTCTTAGATGCTGGCTGTGTGTTATGCTTCCTTCTGCGGCAGATCTGGTTTAACAGCGTCTGTGAAACCCAAACTCCCTGTCCTGCAGACTGTCTCTCACTAGAGCTGCAGTTCTGTACTGTG
>Ga0181612_170341_pt1 | contig 21101 bp, 16 predicted proteins | sample HoacroProtozoa21_FD_119630 | JGI IMG/M metagenome (GOLD analysis project Ga0181612, IMG submission 119630) | Hoatzin crop microbial communities from Cojedes, Venezuel. Combined Assembly of Gp0051906, Gp0051904, Gp0051908
CACCTTTTTTTTTTTTCTATCCAGGGACTTCAGCCTGTCCTACAGTGCTTGCAAAGGGCATGTAAGATTTTCTTTCCCCTTCCTTCTACACAAATCTTCCCATGGCAAGTCCCAAAACACATAATACTCTATACTCTGCTGAACTGTTCAGCTGTAAAAGATGACTTCCATATGATTTCTCTGACGCTCTTCTGGAGTGTCTTTATAGCTATTGCTAGTTCTCAACAGGCTACTTTAGCTTTCTTTTAAAAATCCTGTCAAATGCTAATGACAATAAATTTTCTGTTCCTCTCCTACTGCTCTCAAAAAGCCTTCTGGAGTTCTAGTTTAAAGATATCACGTGTGTGGGCCTTGGAGTCGGCAATCAACTTTTTCTTTTGACACACGAAAAATGCACTCTGCTAGGGCTAAGTTATTGACACATCTTTCACTAACAGGTTTTGTGGCACAAAGTTACATCCAGCTCTTCAGCACACAGCTATTCCCACCCATTGCACTTACTAACCAGAAAGCCTTCTAAATGTTATCTAGTAGCAACAATTAAGCAGTTGTGTTCGGCAGATCATGTTCCTTAGCTTGCTCTTTCATTTCCTCTCATTCGGCATTATCACATTATATTCCCTCTTCTTATGTGCTTTTCCTCTTCACAAAGCTCTTTAAACAGCTGCAAAGGGGGAGGGACCACTGTGCTCACGAAAACTCCACTTTACAGAACGCTACTGCCAGGTCCTACTGTCTGTCTCTTCCCAGGCATTTAATACCTCCAAGATTCAGGTTTGCTTCTACATCTCTTCCTTGTGCATCCCCGACAACAGAGCCTATTGCCAGCTGTCTTAACTGAAGAACAGTAATCCACCTCTTCTTGTTATTGCCATGAGGAATACGTACACCCTCTTTCTCTTTGTAGTGGGCTCCTTTTTTTTTAACGGTAAGTGATCTTTTCTTTCAGATACAGTATGCAGAATAGCGATGGCTTTCGGGGCTAGGAGGCAGGACTGTGATACAAGCTCTCAGACAATTTGTAACTATCGCCTCAGTAGGCTGCAGACTTTAAGAGGATGCACGAAATGAATTGTTTTAGTGGTGTTTCTGGCTTGTTCGGTATCAGCAAATTCACTACAATGGATATGGACAGACAGTAAGTCGGACATAAAATGACAGAAGAGTAGAAGATGACAATTATAATCACTAAATAATAACCCTTTTGATGCTCCCAGGATCATCTGTGATGGGAAAAGCAGGTATTGTGCTGAGAGTGGGGGAAAAAAAAAAATAACAATTACATGAACAATAAATGAGATCTCATCCTTCTACAATTATTGGCTCAATTTCACATAATTTGCAAAGTTCATACTTCCCAATTGTTTGATTAGTATGTAAATTGTTTAAATTAAGTTGAAATACGTAAATATATATCCTAAAAAAGAGCAAACATCCATTAAGAACATTTTCTTTAGTCCGTCAGGCTTTCTTGCGTCTGTTTTAGCCAACATGGACAGCCTGACAGCAGCATGAACTAGTGCATTTACCATGGGAGCTTCTTCCTATGGACAGACTCCACTGAAGTGTTCAGAGTGAAACTGGCTGAAATTGAACGGAGACAAAAATTACATCATTCCCATAATTTCCTATTCATCCCACAGCTGCTTTGTTTCTTCAGTCACTGAAAGACAACTTTAGAAAACATCTGCTTCATAACAAATGGAGAGCGAGGGCCTACTTTAGGTTCTTAAATTACACACTTTTAAACCTATCAGTATTTCCTTTTTATTTGCATTAATTGCAGTGTAGAAATTAAAATAGTCTTTAAAATATAGCAAATCCACCACTACTTCCATTGGAACAATAAGCATTCCAAATTAGCATGTGCTGTTCTAATAAATCTTTTTACTCAAGAGCATGCTGAGAAGTAATAACATTACAAAGTAATTTCAGAGAAGACAATGGGATTGTCTTATTGCTGCCTCTCACTTGCTCTTTACTAATTACAGATGGGAATTTGGTGTGTCATCATTGTCCGCATGAGTTATTTGTGAGAGAGGAAAGAACAAAAATTACACCATATGCTACAATCTATTATTTCTAAACAAACGCTATTTCAACATTTCTTAAAGTAACTGAAGTCAGGGAAACAGGGGAAACATGCCTTATGTTAAATTTTGCAATTTGGACAGTGGTAACAGTGCACTTGTCTGTATTTGTCAGCACTGCTCCTTATTCCGTTCTGTGGAAATCACTCTTAATATATTTGTGATTACACTGAAAACAAACAACATACCACAGGATGAGCAGTTATTTCATTTTATGTATCTAAACTCTACCGTGTAAAAGGGAAAGTTTGCACAGGGGAGAAAAGGAAGTCTGTGTTTTTGTTTCTTCTGCTGTGAAATTGGAAGCATCCTGAAGCCTTTTTTATTTTTTAGTGGTCATACTCCCGCAGAGAAAACAAACTAACTGCAAGTTATGAGACAATTTTCTCTCCTTGTCATGGGGCAGATCCATAGCATGTTCAGTGAAGCTAAAACAATTGCCCTAGCTCAGGACCCACCCCACTGTGCTTTCTCTATCACTGCTTTCAATACACAAAAATACTCCACCCTCAAATTCAGACTGCTTCATCATTCTTGTTAAAATCATTTGTCTGAAAGCATCAGTCTACCCTCTGCAACATTTCTGGTGATTATTGCTATTTGGAAAAAAACAGTTTGCGAGGGAAACTGTGCACTTCCATTTCTTCCAACTCTGAGAGGAAAACAAGGAGTTTCAAATGCACGGCTACTGACACCGTGAAAGTCATATAAAGATGAACTTGAATGCCTGGTAATTTTGTTCTCATTAGGTGCCACCTGATTAATACGTAGACTGGTAACGGAAAAGAGATTGTAAAAATTATACAAGAATCCCTCATTTTTACACGTTTTTTCCAGAGAGACTGGCTTTAGCAACCCTTAAGGCAGCGCACTGCTGTCACCTAGTGGTATCTGATACAGGCATCCGAGCGGGATGAGAGTAGTCCCTTCGATCTTTATTTCTGGTGATTAAGTTATTTAAAGGCATGGATGAGATGGCAATTTTATAAAGAATTACTCATTACCGGAACCCCTTTCCTAAGAACAGATAACCATTTCTTAAAGGGATTCATTATTTAACAAATCATTTTTTATAATTAAGTCGGGGCCTGTCATTCATCTGCATAAAGTTTATTGACAGAGTCAGTACTTCAGAATCTGAGTTGTTCTCATCAGACATGCAGACCCCACAGTATGTTTTGATTTGCAGACCGGATGACTATGACTGCTAAAACCAGGTTTCAGAGAATAGGATTATTACAAACCAGAATTAGCTTTCTGCAAATATTCTGCAGTTTCCACTTGTTACTCCCTGTTTAGCAAATACTCCATATGTTAGAATACTTACAGAAAAAGATGACAATACAGTGAAAACATATTTAAAAATTCAAACAAGAATGCACTGTCTTTGCTAGCAGTGTTCAGTGACCGCTGTATGAAACAAAACAAACAACAATTTATTTAAATGTGAATTATAGCCAACTGTTTATGTCACTCTACATATGCAACAACAGAAATGTTTTTTAAGAAAAAACAAACAAACAAACAACACAATAAAATACCTTTAACCGAGATTGTCTCATTAGCTGCCACAAGGCTTTTCACTATCCTTCCAAACACAGAATAATTAATTCCTAGAGTGTGGCCCCATTTTCTTCACAGTGTCAAATTTAGCTCTAGTTTGATGGCACTACACAAGAAAAACCAGAATCTGGAGCTTAGCAAGCATCAGCATAGCTTTAGCTTGATAAGCCTTTGATTAGGCAGGCTTACATTGAGAATAAATGTAATATTAAAATATCACATGGTACTAGGGCTTTTATAATGACTTGTAGGGAGGTGCAAAGCAAGTGCGAATCAAAAAACAAACTGACCCAACAAACACAGATGTATTCATCCAAATTTGTTTTGCCAAGTGGCTTGGGAAGTACTTGAGAAGCCTATTCTGAAGAAAAATGTTATGGTTAAGTATATGTGACAAAATTTGTGCTACCGATGCCATAGCATATGCTGGTCTTAAAAGAATTAATACAAGCATGGAGTTTATCTCCACCTTTTCCCAGAGCTTGAGTAAAAGCTGTTCTTAGATGTGAAAAATCTGTTCAATGATGTTTCCTTTTATGTCTCTCCACTTTCTTAGTGGATCAGAAACAAGAGTTCTAACAGTACTTTTTAACCTGGTTGGAATTCAGAAGTACCAAGTTTCAAGAGAGACTTGTACCCCCTAGAAACTTACAGCCCAGTTCACATGGAAACTAGGCACCTTTACAGTATTTGTGCTAGTCCATAAATCAGGTTTTATTTCCACATAAAATAAAGCTTACATACTGCCTCTGATTTTCAAACAACATCATTCTAAAACAAAGACATTGCTAGCTATCAAAGAGCTCCCAATCATTAAAATACTCTTAGGACTCCTGCAGCTCATTCCCTGGTTTTCCCTGCATAGATCAGAGTCTTTAAATTTGTACGTGTGCCTGCAACTCTGTCTCTTACAACACTAAAGAGATAAACCACAGCCAAACTCCCTGCATTTGGATCGTTGAAAAGTTCTTCCTCTTTAAAAGGGTGAGTTACTACCAGTTTCTATTTCTGTATGTGCTCCCAGAAGTATCTACCAATTTGAGTTTCACATTTTACTGTGAAAAAAGCCAAAGGTTCTGATTTACCTGCTTTGACCTATGGTCTGTGAAAGACAGTCAACTTCAGTAGAAGAGATACTGGTGCAAGCACCCTATCCTTCTGTCCACACAAGCTCACAGCCTGTGGAAAATCAAAAGCCCTCATTATTTCACAAAGACGACCTGATGCACAGGAATTCTGTGATCCCTACATCATGTCACTTGGGCTTCCTTCTGTAACCCTGTTACTTGATGTTTTACAGGAAGTACTGCAGCAGACGCTGAAGAAAAGTTAATGAACCACCTCCTGAGCCCTGACAGGTACAATAAGTTAATTCGACCAGCTGTCAACTCATCCCAGCTGGTATCTATAGAACTGCAGGTCTCCCTTGCACAGCTCATCAGCGTGGTAAGTTGACATTAGGCTATGCCTTTTAATTCATTACTACCTGCACAGCACTCTAAGTGAAAGTCACACTGGTACTACTCTGTCCCTGTTATTTTCTAGTTTACATAATAACATTTGGTAGGCAGGGCCCATACATGCAATCTACTGGTTTTATACTTCAGAATGCAGCTACAACAGGCAGATCAATCTATGCCTAAGCAATAAAGGAGAGAGTCCCCAGATCTTCACCCAATAAACTTCAATTGATCAACAAATCAAAATCATTCCACTGATTTCAGTGCAGCTACAGTAAGTTACACCAGGTCAGGATCTATCCTGGACTGTGTACACCATGCTGAACTATCTTCCGCTGCTTGCATCATAGAAGTGCGGTTGGCCTGAAAACAAGCCATGAAGCCAGCTCAAAATCTCATGGCGTATCAGGAATATCAGCAAAGAACAGCGAAATGTTGCAAAGAAAAAGGCACGTTAGTTCCGTCTGGAAGAGCTTAACATGGTTAAACCAATCCCCTTGTAAGCAACTCCTGATGTTCAATAAAAATCACTTCAGTGGGTCTGAAAGACATTTTCACTCCCAAGGTTAGCATGTGTTTAACAGTCTTTCCAAGGTGCAAATACATACCTCACTGTCAAGAGCGGTTCAGCACTAACTGCAGTGGGAACACGATCCAGCATGTAGGTGGGAATAATTTCCTGAATCGGGGCTTTCAACTCTGCTGCTCTCTCCCTGAATGAAAAAGAGGATACAGATGACTGCCTCCCTGCTAGAATTTGTGTACGGGCCAGTAACTGGACTGCTGCAAACTTCAAGAGACCTATATAATGTATATTCTGAAATGCAAGAGGAAAAGAGAGAGACACTGATGGAGCAAAAGGGAAACTGCACAAACAGATGAGCTTTCATACACACATACAGGCTGATTTATACAGGATATACTGCCATGTATACCAGAGGACTCTGGAACAAGTGCTCCCTCTCTCCTGGAGAGCTCCACCTGGACACAGACATGCCTCCTTGCACAGTGCACTGCCACCACAAGCACAGTGTCCTCCCAGATTGCAGATTCTGGGCACAAAAAGTGAGGTGTCTTGCCCCCACAGGCCCCACCAATCAACAACCTAAACAGAGCAGACGAATGGGCAAGGATCAAGAATGGCACAGCTCAGCCCCTGTCCCGCTGTATCCTCACTCTTCAAGCAGAAAGCAAAATTAGGCATCTTATAGACTCTATCAAGCTCAAGCATCTTCAGGATCAGAGAATTAACTTGTTTTCCTGCAGAGATCCTCCTGACTCTTTGACCTCCTACCTTGCCCCTTCAGTAGAGCCCCAGCTACACAGATCTGCTGCAGAGAGACTTCTCTGGTGGACCAATATCCAGAAAAACAGCAGTTGCACGAAGCAGAGCCTACCAGCTAAAAGCTTATGTGACAAACCTTGCATAAACCTCACACAAGTTCATCTAGGCCTTCCTGGTGGTCAAATGTGCCTTCTGTTTCAAAACAAATCCAGGGGAGGGGGCGGGAATCAGCCCAGTAGGGCAGTGGTAATTGTTCCCAAATAGCCACACTCACTCCAGTCGTAACTGCCCTTGTTAAAAGCCACTTGGAGCTCTACGCTTATGGGGTTGCTATTTATCATCAGTAAGTGCACGAGACTGGCCATCTTACCAGCAGAGAAATGTCTGTCTTGAAATACACCAGACGAAATCATGCTGCACAGTTGGAAATATCCTCAAAAGCCCACTGAATAAATCTTGTTACTGCAATAAAGTGAAACATTGTAGAGGACAGCTTTCCTCTCTCTTTTTCCCTGCAGAATGAAAGGGAGCAGATCATGACTACAAACGTCTGGCTGAACCAGGTAACCAAACCCACTGAGGCATGCTCTTGCAAACCACAAACACGACGGCTTTCACCCCATCACAGTGATTATTTTGTTAGTGCTGGTCTGGATACTCCCATCACTATACAATTCTTCTCTTAGGAGTGGATTGATTACCGTTTGGCTTGGAAGCCCTCTGACTATGAAGGAATAAACAGGCTGAGAATACCTGCAAAACACATCTGGTTGCCAGACATTGTGCTTTACAATAAGTAAGTAAAATTTCTGTAGTTTATGCCAACAGTGAACAAAATTTTAACCATGTATCAAAAAACAAGCATCAGAACCAAGGAAGTAGGTCTGATAAAATTCTAAGACCGAATTTTGTAACTTTTAGCCACTATCAAGTGTATCTGACTGGGGTACTGGCCTCTAAGATAATTTTAGTAAAATCAGGGCTCTGGTTAAAGAAATTCCAGCAGACCTGGAGCGTGTCTGCAGTGTGAGCCGTTATTGAGACACAGATCTATACCAGACTAGACTCTATGGAAGTATGGAAGTACACAAACTGTACGCACAAGCGCAGCAGTACACTGGTTATGTTCGCAAGAAGACAAGACATCTGGAATTCTGTCAGACCTCTTCAGTTCTGAGCTGTATTTTTGTCTCCTACTTCTTCTTCCCCTCCACTTCCACCACAAACTCCAGGACATAAATCTGTTACAAAGTTCATATGTAACAGAACTCCGTGAGTTAATATTCATTCACAAAAACAAATTATATTCTATTTTCATTAAAAAATCAATTGTAAGAATACATAACAAATTTATCAACATTTGACCCTGTTGCTTTACAGTACTGAGCAAAATAGAAGCTTGGTGCTAGACCATACTTCAGTTCTTCCAAACAAACAGCTAACTGTCAATTTTGTTTTTTTTTTTTTTTGTTGTTGTTTGTTTTTAAGTCTCTAGCAAAGCCTTGAAGTGGATGATACCAAGTCTTTGGAAAAAAAATAAACAAAACTTACACTTTCGTGATGCTTTGAAAACCCATGAATTCTTGAACACATTATGGTTTATGAACATATACAGATGGGAAACCTAGGAAGTTTATATATATACTGAGTTAAGACCCTGGAATCCTACTATTGGAAATCAGATTTGAGAAATACTTAAAACTATTGTATTAGTCACAAAATAATTCAGCCAGTGGATTAGGATGTACTCTGCCTGGTCAAATCTTGTTCTGGTAAATTGTGCTCCTACCTTCTGCTTCCTTCTTCCTTACTCCCCAAATGATACCATTTAATAGACTGTAAGAATGGAAAAAAAAAAAACAGTTTTAAAAGGCTTCTTCAATGTATAGGAACAAGCTTTTAGCCTCACCATACTGGATTCTTACATTAGTACAAAGCTCCAAATCAAAATTTTAGATAAACATCTCTCTGTAGCTTCCTGCTGCTGAAGCAGTGTTTCCTAGGCATCAGTCAGTCCCAGGAGGTGCTAAGGAAAACACAAAGAGCACCCCTTGTCCCACTGCTCTGTCCATACATAGACTGTGCACAGGACTGCAGAGGGCACCCAGACAGCACTGGCAGCCCAGCCTCTGTCCCACAGCTGAGCCAGGGGCAGCCAGCAGAACAACCTACACACTCTCAGCCCAGCAGTCTACCCAGTGCATTGTATGGCATCACGGTAAATCTCACTCAGGGAGATACAGACCTGTGAGAAATAAAGATACAATGTCTTCACTGAAAAACCAGTCATTTTATGGGCAAAGAACTAATGACCTTTGTATGCTGTAGCCACATAAGGAGCATATTTCCACTCAGATAAAAGGGTGCTACTTAGCCATAGTCAGTTGAACTTCATTCGTTTACACTTGCAGTGAGTTTGGTCATCTATTTTTGCACATAATATACTGGGTTTAGGTTATTTGCATTTCTTTACCTAGATATTTGTTTATCAAAAGGAAGGCGTGTGGGATGTACCTAGCCCAGACTCTTCTTTGCAGTCCAGCCAAGTGGCTAACCCCATTTTTAATAAAAGCGATTGATCAACATAGGAACAAACCTTTGAGTTTCCTCATCCATCAAGACAGACAGTCACTAATAGTTATTCGTTCCTACTGTCACACTTCCCTTCCATAGCTCAATTGGCCGAGTTTGAAAGGTGTTGCACAGCCCACTGGAGAAGATGCAGTGAATATACTCAGAAACCCTAAATCTTAAGAATATTTATCAGCAATTCACCACTTCACATTTCTACCTCAGGATACTTCACAGGTTAAAAAGCCCTAAGTTGTTTGCCAGAAACACTGGACAGGAGATGTCAACAACTTATTAGTAACGATCTTCTCCTTGAATTCAAGGGCCCACCACAACATAAAACACTCTCCCCGTGGAAGTTTGGCAGCTGGAGGAGACAGAAAGCTAAGATTATTTGTGGGCACTACGAACACAGTGGCCTGTCCTGGTTTTGTAATAAGTAAACATTAGCTGGAGTGATGTAATTAATTGTAAACCACATAATTACATTTCCGCTGCCTGCACTCTCCCTGCATTCCTAACTAACACTACTTATCCTTATTTCCTTGTCCAAGTCATTTAGGCATGTTGCTGTGTGCTCTTAGCAGTGGCTGTGTTCCTGATCAAAGGTATCGCCATTTTCATGCTGGATGATCTCATTCTTACTCAGTCTTCAGAGATGTAGTAAGCCTTAATTACTTTAGTAATCATTTACAAGACACTTTGAGTTTTTTGGATGAAACAGAGATGAATAGTTGTCATTTAGCCATAACTTTGTAAAATAATTTTTGTAAGTGTTGGACCAAATATCAGTTAACTGATTGGGAGAAATGCATACATTAATCTCCTTATCAAGTTATAGCTGCCTACAACATAGATTTCAAAATCAAAATATTACAAAACTTGGATTCTAGAAACAACTGAGGCCCACAAGACCAAGAATGCCAGAGCTCTTCTGTTTTGAACTATGTTTTTTCTCTTAATGTTTCATTATCTTCTCTCCTTTTTCTGTCCTCTTGTCTCATTAGTGCGGATGGCACATATGAAGTTTCACTATACACAAATGCAGTTGTAAAGAATAATGGAAGCATTCGCTGGTTGCCGCCAGCTATTTACAAGAGTGCCTGCAAGATTGAAGTGAAGCATTTCCCATTTGATCAACAAAACTGCACATTAAAGTTCCGGTCTTGGACATATGATCATACTGAAATTGATATGGTGCTTAAAACTTCCATGGCAAGTATGGACGACTTTACGCCAAGTGGAGAGTGGGACATTGTAGCGCTCCCAGGAAGAAGGACTGTAAATCCATTGGACCCCAGTTATGTCGATGTGACATATGACTTCATTATTAAAAGGAAACCTCTTTTTTATACCATCAATCTTATCATTCCCTGTGTGCTAATTACATCCTTAGCCATCTTGGTATTCTACTTGCCTTCAGACTGTGGTGAAAAAATGACCTTATGCATATCTGTGTTGCTTGCCTTGACTGTGTTCTTGCTGCTGATCTCCAAAATTGTCCCTCCAACATCTCTAGATGTTCCACTGATTGGGAAGTATCTCATGTTTACAATGGTACTAGTGACCTTCTCCATAGTTACCAGTGTCTGCGTACTCAATGTCCACCATAGATCTCCAAGTACTCACACTATGCCCCCTTGGGTAAAGCTGGTTTTCCTTGAAAGACTTCCAGCCTATCTGTTCATGAAGCGTCCAGAAAATAATTCTCCACAGCAAAAGCTGTGCAACTGCAAAAAGACAAAAGCACATAATCCTTGTATGGACCCAACTGACTTCTACAAGAACTCTACCTATTTTCTGAATACAGCCTCTGCTAAAAAATATGATATGAAAATCACTGAGACTCTCGACAACATCAGCAGTCATCGAGATTTTAGGTTAAGAACAGGCATGAAATTTTCTCCCGAAGTCCAAGAAGCAATTGATGGAGTGAGTTTTATAGCAGAGCACATGAAAAGTGATGACAACGACCAGAGTGTAAGTAAAAATGAGAAATTGTCGTGGTCTTGCCAAACTTCATCCCCTGTCCTCCTCTGTAACACGCTGCTCTTCAGAAAGGCGATTTGAACTCCCTAGCTATTCTAAAGTTTTGAGAGAGATTCTAGCTATAGCTTTTAATAGGAAACAATTTTTGCCATAGAACTTAATGAATAGCAATTTGGTAAATGCCGATACTCTTCTGGAAAGTACCATGGCTATTTCTACAATGAGAGAATGTTGATTGCCCAGTAAGTCATGAAACACCCTTGAAAAAGCTGTGTTGTCACATTGAAGTAGTGTTTGGCAGGGGAAAAAAAAAAGAATACTCAGTTCTAGGTCGCAAAAAGACTACTTTTCCCCATTGCATTCAGTAAGACTCACCCCATGGCCATGCCGTGCTAACCAGAAACGATCTACCTGCAGCTCAAGCATTTATTTACCTAACTGGGCACAAAAGGAGGGCTTCGTAAAATAAGTAAAATGCCTTTGCAAACACCCTCTCCAGGCTAAGATATCTGTCCCATGCGGGGCAAACACCATGGATAGGATCGAAATCCTAACAGCAGCAGAGCTGACGCTTCTTTCATTTGAGTTAAATCAGACTCGTTAGTGGCTATGAGAAGCACTTTATCCAGGATGCGTTGAAGCAGTGCTGCTGCTACGCCATTTGCTTGCCTGACTGGTGCTACTAGCTAGCACACTAAAGCTGATATAAATACACTGTGAATAATGCTTGGGAGAAACTCATATGGTTCAGAGTTTTGTTTAGACAAGCAGCCACGGTTAAGAAAAATCATCCTCATACCTACCAGTGTCCCCTCTCTGACCCAGATCCCAGTCAGACTTCTGGTTCTCTAGTCCTGTTGTGCTCTCCCTCCCTCAGCACAGCAGATTAAATAAAGTCTGGTTTCTGATCTTGCAGAAGTCCCTTGAGGAGCATGCCGCTGAGTAGTTCATGTTTTCTATTAGCTGAAATTACTGTCAATATAAATAAAGAAGATCAGCTATTAACATTAGACATGAGCTTGTAAACATTGAAACTGACAGATGCAGACTTCACAGAGCAGAAAAAAAGCTTTTTAGAAATTCATGCAACAATGTGTTGCACACTAAAGGATCTAGAAATCCTCCCATTTGATATTAAGAACAATTTTCAAGGGTATTTTATACATTAAAAATTAATTGAATGCTTTTCACACAGAGTCCTCTGATATTACATATCACTTCTAGATTCATAATTTTAATCTCTGCTTTTTTCCTTCATTATCATGGTCTGATAACCATTGTTCATGTACATTGACTATAGTCTGATTTCAGAAGCGCATAATTCCCATTAGCAGCAGTGGAAATTAAAAGTGTGTGCTGAAGTAAAAATATGTAATATTCTCATAGAAGACTTAAGATAATTGACAAGCCTGATAAAGTCACCGAGGTGAGGATGTCTTGTGTGTAACTAGAATCAATGACAGAGGGGAAAAAAATAATCATTCCTGAGATGCAAATGAAGATTGATACATTCCCCCTTGACAATAATAGCCTGACAGTCACTTCAGTTTGACAACAGAATCTAAGGCCATGACTTTCACAGACAACATATGCAAGACAAAGAGGGATTTTAATAAAAGCAACAGTATTAATATGCATTAAACCAACCCCTTGATTAATCTGACTGCTGATAAGAAAAGAACCTTGTTTAACAGCAGTAAACTCCATCTATTTCTGTCCACTGAGATTAATACCATCTGCAAACTGAAATTAAAGAAAAAAAATCCCTAATTGCATTAAACTGTAGGTCCTTCCGGACTGGCTTCCAACAGGCGGCCATGCTCAGTACCTGATGCATCAAAGACAGCTAAGAAACATTTACAGTATTTTTCTTCACTGCCCAGAATGCTTGTAGGAGAAAAATTCCCTCCCCCCAAGCCTAAAGTCAGTTTATTCCCTGAACCTTGAGATTTGTTTCCCTTTATTGCCGTAAACCAAAACTCAGCATTAGCAAGACGAAGAGCAAAAGAATATGACAAATTGCTAATATCTTTAATTATTTTTTTCTTCCAGGTCATTGAAGATTGGAAGTATGTTGCCATGGTAGTGGACAGGCTGTTTCTCTGGATATTTGTCCTCGTTTGTGTCCTGGGGACTGTCGGATTATTTCTGCAGCCACTTTTTCAAAACCACACTGCTGCCATGAGCCCTTAGTTATTTAAAATTGTCAATACTTCCATAGATGTTGGGTCTCATTCTGCTCTCAGTTCCCCTCTGCTAAATCCACAGAGATGCCAAAAGTTCCTCTTACATCAGATTTAGAGTAGGGAAATGGAATGAAGAACTTGACTTACTGTGATAGGGGGGAAAAAAGCAAAACAAACAGAAAACTATTACTTTTTCCAATGAGTTTAGTACTTCTGGTGATATCTTGGCCGTTTTTTTCAATTATTTGAAGTCTGAACATTACAGAGAAAAGCGTTTACTGCACAATATGCCATCCTGGCTTACAAGAATTATTATTTAAAAAGTATTTTATATACTTTGCCTCAGGAAGGACATTTTCTTTCCTTAGAATACTGCAATTTCCCTATTACAAAGAAGGTATTCCTATGACATTTAATTCCTTCAAATCAAAATTATTTATGTCTGATTTATACAGAGCTTTACAGGTGGAATCACTGTTTATCTGTTTGAGTACGATATTTAACACTGAACTCAGAAACAGAGACCTACTTCTGAGGTAACCACTAACAGGTTTCTCACCTTACCATCTCTAGTAGCTGATTGATCAACAGTGGCCAAATTAATCTATGATAAACAAACATTTATATACTCTGTTCAATGATGAAATAGAAATAAAATGTAAAATTTTCCTTTATATAGAGCTAGTCCTGAAATGTTTCCGCAACTTTAACAGCTCATGCAACTGGGGTTCATATACACTTTCGTGAATCGAAGGCTAAGGGCACAGGAAAGCATCTAGAGAAGACAAACTGTGAAAGGCAGTGAGAATGAGGAGAAGACACCTGAGAACAAACCGACCTGCATGTTTTGCTGGGGAGATTTTAACGCGGATTTAAATATAATCCTCAACAAATTAGCTAGGAAAGCAAGTAATGCATGTACAGTCTTAAAGCCTTTGGCAAAGGCCAGATCAAGGCCCTAGATTCCCTTCACAAGACAATCCCACCACACTTCATTCCAGGGAGCTCATAACCTGCAGAAAGAGAAGTGTGGGCTCCTGGCATTTTTTAAGCTAAACCAATCCCAGCTTTTCCTCGGGGTGTTGTCAGAACACGTAACAATTTTACCACCATTGACAGACACAACTAATGACTGATGAACAAAGTGTTAAAATCCACTACTACTTGTGAAGGGGATTTGAGGCTTGCCTGTCCCAGGGGAGGATTAGCTGACACCTAAACCTGTGTTCTTCAACAAGCTACATATGACGTCACCTCTGACTCTATTTGCCCTCATTAAAACCAAGCTACCTCTCTACCTCGATCACCGTTCCCAGGCAGCTACACGTAACTACACAGATTTAGACATGCCAAAACAGCTACACCAACACCTTTCCAACTGTTCACAGAAACTCCGGGACCTTTGCGGACTCCTGTGCTCACTCCCTCCTTGCCCATGCCCTGAACTCCCCTGGACTGCTGCCACGCATCCCCCCACCCCACACCCCCACCCCTGAGCACTGCAGCATGGCCTGGTGCGTGGCAGCCTAGGAAAGATGCAATGAAAAAGTATCAGAAGCGGGCTGAGTGAGGCTATGCGAGCAGCAGCAGCTCCTCCCCTAGGTCATATGCTATAAGAAGGAATGGTTGTAATGCTGTCATCTTCCCTTCCCTTCCTCCTCCTCTACGCACTCTACACACTGTAACCGTGTCCATTGCTGGACAGGGCAACAAGGTGATGGATGACTGCAGGACAGCCCTATTAGCGCAGGGGTGTCCTCAGACCACAGAAGCTGCCACCACCTCCTCTCCCAGAGGGTGGCAATGCTCTGGTCATCTCCCCGGACATTAACTGTTCTAGACATTTCCCATGGTGACTGGTGGGCAACGTAAAGTTTAAATGGGTCAAATCTGCTTTCCCAGCCTCAGACGCCGCCTTCTCCTTCTCAAACCTAGTGAGCAGAGCTGTTTCTCTGCAGGCAACTGGAACAACAGCTGTGAGATGAGACAGGGCACAGGCAGTCCCACGGGAGCAGAGGGGTGCCTCACCCATGCCGGGAGATGCTCCTCTCTCTACGTTAGGTTATATGCCGGGAGCTGCCATGGCACAGAACACCACAAGCACACGTGCACACACTGCCCCAGCTGCTAAGCAGCTTTTTCTGCTTACAGAGAAGCCAGAGGGAAGCCAGAGCAGCTGCCAGCACTGCGCCAACAGTGTAAAGGTGAAACCCCTTTAAATCTCACAATTACCCTGAACAGTAAATCTGAAAGGGGCAGCGCAGACCTCAGCACAGACTAAAACGCTCTTCTGAGCTACTACACACTCCCGCAGGGCAGAAGGGAGAGGGTGTCACCCAGCCAAGCAACCAAGGATGTAGCAAGTCAGCCGCGGATCCTGCAGCCCACCCGACTGACACCGGACCTGTGCAGAGACCCCTCTCTGCTCTTTTTACCCAGCACCAACAGCAGTTTTGGTTCTGTCCAGCTCTCATGCTCCTATCAATCACTACTCCTCTCTCCAGTCCCTTCTTCTTCCTCTTCTTATCCTCCCCCTCACTGCCTGAAAGCAGCTGAAATGAGGCCTCCAGTACTCCCATCTCATAGTTGGCCTTATCTTTACGAGTAGTAATGACTGATAACACTTGGCTGCCTAACTGCAGCCTTCAGCTGAATTATCCCCTGCACAGACAAAGTTTTAGAAAGGATTTGGCAGCTCCGCTAGCAGCTAACACACAGCACAGGCAGACGGAGGCCTCAGACTTGACAAACCCAGAAAAGCTTTCAAAAGGCACCTCCCTGGCCCTGGAAGATCCCTGCAGAAGTAGAGCTCCTCAGCCAGGAAATGGTGGGCTCTGGTGCTTTCCATACGCTGTGGCCATCTTGTTCCTTTTTTAATCACAAGTGAAGCAACGTACTCTTCCCCAGCTACATTTTTTTTTAATTTTCCATTCAATCCATAGCAAACTTCAAAATGAAAAATTTCACCCAAAGTTCTAAAAAATCTGACCTCCTAAAACTGTGGTTTCAAAACAGGAAATGCTATTTTTGCCTAACCCTCAGCAGCTCCACCTACGTAATACAGAGGACTGTTCCCAGTCTAACCTGTCAAAGAATCACAGGGTTTTCCACTTTGAATATTTTAGCAAAATTTCAAAACTAAGTATTTCTGGAGAAAAGGAAGCACTAAAAATATCACCTTGCAGGCTAGTATGAATATGATAAGGTCTCAGTTCATCAAACAAAACAAACTTCAACATTTCCACTTTTCAGGGTTTTTACAGTAATGCTTTTCATTTAAAAAAGAAGAAAAGTGGTCATTAAAAATGTATTTTTCACTAAAACTGCTTTTCAATGGCAATTCAATTTTCAGCTCTTTAACCCTGACCAACCCTGTCTTCCGTCAGAACACACAGAAGTGCCAACACCATCGCATACGTGTACCATCTGCCCCCAGGTGAGTTTATCTGGGACTGTTTCTGCACCCCTGCAACCCAGCCAACTAGAAAGATCTGACAAAGGTGGGAAAAAATTCTTTTCCTCATCACCTGAGTTAAGAGCTGAGCTTAACAAAGAAAAACAACTCTAAAAGCAGCACGTTTGCTAAAAAGCAAAGGCTAAGTAGTTTGTCACTGCAGACCTTCTTAGGCAGATCAGCTTCCCCCTACCCATAAAAATTCTTCTTCTATGTACTTCTGCAATGCAGTCACGATGACGTGTTCTATCACATCACTCTCCCTAGCCATAAAAATTATCCTACCACCAACCTGAGCTGATTCCGCCAGAAGCTCCAGCATGTGATGTTAGAAACAAAACATATGTGCATACAAACACTACCGAAAAATTCAGTAACTAGGCAAATTAAGCTAAAATACCTGTATCTCTTGATGCAATGGCTCTTTGCTGCCTCTGCAGATCAGATGTTTCCAAATCATTCAGGCTTAAGCACTGACTTTTGGGGAACACGGATTATGATGTGATATTTGAAGCTTTAGCTCGTTTCTATTTGGGACTAAAAAGAAACAAACATCTCAGTTATAAAGTTCTTACACGTGGAAACCAAGAAGGCAGAAAAGAAAAACACCTAGTCTCAATGGCCCGGAAAGGCAAAAAAGAAAGTATCCACAAAGGGTTAAGCTAAAAGAACAAGCAGGCAAGTTCTCTGGAAAAAAAGAAATAAAATCAAATGGACAGTAAAGCTTATTTCCTCCAAGCTAATAGAATTACAGAAATTATCATAAGAGCATGTGTCTGGGGATGGAGTGAATGATGCTCTGAGAGATACAGCAAACAGGATAAACAAGTTCTGTGCCAAGAGCAGCTCAATCCAGCCTGGTACTCCTTCTCCCAGTGCTACCTCTTAACACAGTGCCAAGCAGAGTCATCATTTATCCTTCCCTAACAGCAGGGAGTGAAGCACCTGTTGGGTGCAGCCTCCTGTCTCACTGGGCTTCCTTCTCATTATTTCCAAAAACAAGGGTGGAATCCCACATTTTTCTCTCTCCCCCTCCTCTGTTTGTAGAGACTGCCCAGATGTGTGCAATGACCACAGCATCCACGAGCCTTGCATCACCTGGTCATTCAAGAAGGGGCAAAAAATGACATACAAGTTAACAAGGAAGCTGACAGGCACCTGGGGAGTGAGCCACTCTGCAAATCATGATTTTATGATTCAACTTCAAACACAGCTCCCCGTTCTCCCCTGTCTCCTTTCCCCTGAACAGAAAGGTTTTGTGGGATCAAGCTGGGATCCTACACTCTTATTCTCCTTTCCGAATTTCACCTTTCTAATGCATGAAAGCAGGAACAGTCCAAAGACAGTTACTCTCAAGAGTTTTGGTCAAGTTCGGTCTCCAGCTCAAACCTCTGGCTCTTGCTGGATCCCAGCTGCTACGTATTTCACTCTGGGCTTAGATCCTGGCAACAGTTGTACCTGCCTTTAATTACTCCTGAGAACAGCACATCCTTTTTATGCAGTCAAGCACCTACCACGTGTGCTTGCAAGACAGACGCAGGCACGAAAAAAACCTCAGCATTAACAGCACAGTTGGAAATTCAGGTCCCATGATCTCAGTTCACTGCTAAACCATGCATTCCTAATGTCAGTATCCATTTCAGCACTATTAAATTATAAGATTTTTATTAATTAAACTTCTCCTAGTAGCTTGGCATGAGCTTCTGATAAAGAAGGATCCTGTATAGCAGCTGACTGGGAAAACCTTTAGCATTGTCAGGTAATGGGGTTCATTTATGCACCAGTTTAAGGACTCCTTGCCCAAAGACTGCTCTTTGCCTACAATAACATCTGTTTTGCCTGCAATTTATTTGCTGTTTCCAACGCTCTGACAGCCTGAGTAGCTAGAAAGGGGGCAGCACAGCAAACCTAATGGGAGCTCACTGCGCAGAACTGTGCTCAGGGTCCTGCCGTCTGCTGCTTCCAGGCGTTTCACGCATCGGAGGAGCGGAGCTCTTCGTACTTCCTATGCTCATACAATCCTGGCAGCTAAGCTCATCTTCAACAGCCTCTGTCGACAGGCAGTAATTCATAACACCATGGAGAGCACGCACGCTTTCCTTCTAACTGCTGCTGTTTGCTTTCTCTGTCAAGGTGAGTGATCCTTAATTTGTTTATTCTTTGTTGGTGAAAGGGGGATGAGAAAAGGTGGACGGGAGATGGCTTTGGTGCAAATTATTTTTAAGAAGTGCTGAAGCTCGCTCCAAACTAATGGATAAATGTACAGAATCCTAGCATAGCTCTTTATGTTACATAGTTTGTTGTGTTTGGTTTTTTGTAAATTTCTCCCTGTAAAGTAGTTAAGTAGACCTAACTGAAGATGCCAAACAGGACACACAAAGCCATTTTAACGTTAAGAAAAGAAAGCACCTTACAATGTAAAGGTGTGGTTTTACATATTGTAGAGAAGACCACAAGAAAGTGACAATATTAAACAGCTTTAAATATGTGCTTCCAAGAGCGCACCTTCTCTTTACACATATGGAAAGCATCAAAACATTTACAAAAAAACAAAAATTACTGCACTTCTCTAGATACAGTGGATGCTGGATTTAATTAGCATGCTGGTGACATTTAAAAAGGCTGGCAGATTGGAATTGACTGTAATAGAGAGTCGTTACGGTCTGGCTTTAAAATTATTTACCTAAAAGATCTGGGAGGGTTTATTCCAGGAAATCTTGACCAAAAAGATATATCAGTATATAATAAGGGCAAGAAATGTGTTCATTTTTTTAGTTAGCAAGTTGGCTTGAATGATTTCACTGGTCTGAAAATAGAATTGCCCTCCACGCGAACAGGAAAGGGGGTGGTAAGAAAGAGGTTTTAGGTGAATACTGTTTCACATGAGGGGGACCCTCTTGTCTTAGGGAGAGGGGAGCTTTTACAAAGATCGGAAAGTAACACCTGCTTTGTGAAACACTACAGATCAGTCACCTGCAGACACTTCTACCTCCCATCTCTACTGAAAAACAACTGTCTGACAAAAAAATAAACACTTCCTTGCAAATATCTGTAGATTCAATCTGTGCCTTCAAAGGAACCTTAGAGTATGTTCAACAGACTTCAGTTCTGTGCCTTTGCCAAATTCACAGTGTCATTAAAAAAACAGGCCTTTTTTCCTGTTTTCATCTGGCATGCTTGAGGATGTGTCATCTAGAAGCGACTTTAAGAGAGAGTCCCCTAAAAATAAAAAGGGCATTGGTTTTTAAATAGTGTCCAGCTGTCAGGATGGTTATTGTCCAGCTAGCTTTGAGAGTGAAAACGTAGTGTGAAATACAGGCTCTCACACCTCATCCCAAAACAGCTGAAAGACCTTGCTTAAGAATTTCAGTTTGCAGCTTTTCTGTCAGCCACAAGGCACCACGAGCAGCAGTTATCAGTGGCAGAACAGACAACAGAAATATACTGTCAATAAAAATTACTTAGAACAATAAAGAGGCAATCAGCACATTTCTTTGAATGTGCTGAAAAGTCCTTTAATAGAATGGTTAATCAATTTTTAATCCTTTTTGTCATATTTTACAAAGCAGGATGTTATCATCGCTATAACTACACCATCACAACTCGGGCTGGCAAGCAGAGTTCTCATTTCCTGGGAACAACACTGCAAAACGCTCTGACAGCTTACCAGTGGCCTGGTCTGTCGGGTTACGCTTTTCCCTTCCCCTGCTCCACACGCCTGCAGCTTCGGCAGGACTAGGGGACTCGGCCTGTGAGGGCAAAAGTGCTTTTGCACCTCCAGTTCTTCAGTTACTCCCTGAAACTATTATTTAAACCCATTTGCAAAGACACACGTGAGAAAAACTCTTGTCACAGCACTGCCTTTCATTGCTTCATTCTTCTCCCAGCCTAAGCAAACGCCCACCATGACACACCACGACCTGCTGGGGCGAGGCCTGGCCTTTCCCCACGCACCCGAGGGGTGCCAGGCAGTTAACAACACGCAGCAAGAGGGGTACCGGGGCGGCACCGCGCCCAGCTCCGGCCGGGTCTCCCCGCAGGCCGCTGCCCCACGGCCCTCAGCCCACCGTGCCCTCCGCAGGCTGCGGCGGCTCCGAGGCCGAGCACCGGCTCTACGCGGCCCTCTTCGAGAGCTACAACCAGTTCGTCCGCCCCGTCAAGAACGTCTCGGACCCGGTCATCATCCAGTTCGAGGTGTCCATGTCGCAGCTGGTGAAGGTGGTGAGTACCCGCCCCGCCGGGGCGGCCGCGGGGGACGGCAGGGCCGCCGCCCCTCCCGACGCACGTCTCTTTTGCAGGACGAAGTCAACCAGATAATGGAAACCAACTTGTGGCTGAAGCACGTGAGTAGAGCTCCCTGGTGGCACCACCACACGTCCTCCCCAGGCGGGGAGACCCCGGGCCGCGCCAGGGGCGGGCTGCGGGGGCCCGCCAGGCCCGCGCCAGCCCCCCCACCCCGGGGCACCGCCCCCCCCACGGCCGGCCCCCGCGGGCGCGCCCCCG
>Ga0181612_116628_pt1 | contig 21099 bp, 13 predicted proteins | sample HoacroProtozoa21_FD_119630 | JGI IMG/M metagenome (GOLD analysis project Ga0181612, IMG submission 119630) | Hoatzin crop microbial communities from Cojedes, Venezuel. Combined Assembly of Gp0051906, Gp0051904, Gp0051908
GAGGTCCCATAGACTTATGTACGTTCAGGTTCCTCAGGTGGTCACAATCCTGATCTTCTCTTGTACAGTGGGGGGGACTTTGCTCACCCAGTCCCTGACTTACAATTCATCCACTTGAGAGGTGTGGGAAGAGAGGTTGCCAGTGGAGACTGAGGCAAAAAAGCTGTTGAGTACCTCAGCCTTCTCCGTATCGGTTGTTACCAGCATTCCTGGTGTTGAGAGAGGGGATCAGTGGGTATTATCATCTCTTAAAATAATGCTCTCTGCCAAGGACTTGCTCTTTTCCTGTGGACAAGTCATCTACATTCTGTGTGCCTGGGATGGTGGCTTGATGAGACAGAGTCTTCTTTGGTAATACGGGCTTCAGGTATTGCTACTTCACTTCCCATCATCATCATCCTCTCCTTCGCTTTCTCCTTCCTCCACAGCTCATTCCTGCTCCTGTGCCACTGCATGTTACTACTGTGTTCATCATCGGTCAGCATTCTCCCACCAGTGTTGTCAGTGTGGTAACTACTGAGACTATAAAATAGAATAACAACAATAAAAAAGCTTTGTTAGGTTTGTTTGTTTTTCAGTTGGAATAATTACACCATCTGGTTTATGGAGTGGTGCTCAGTTGAGGGTCAGCCTGTTGGGAGGTGACAATGGCACAACGAAGGAGTGAGGAAGGGACAGAAGCAGCAATCGCCGAAGACCTTGCTGCCATCACATTCTTCATATTAACAAACTACAGCCTCCATTTCAGCACTAAACAGCAACGGGAGAAGGTGCTGTGAGTCATCACTAAAGGATGTTTGCAAAGTGTTTTGAGATCCTTACAGATACCTTGCAGAGAAATGTCCTTGAAGAACAGGCATCTCTGTTCTTACCCTACAAGATTTTCTAGGCAGACAGTAATAAACAAGAATTGCTGCAGGTCATGGCTAGCCTTAAAACATGAACTCCTGCTCAGGAAGAAGATGCCTGCATCGTGTAAGAATCACATGTTTTGAGAAAAAGGAGGGAGGAGGGGTTGTTAGATTGCAGATACTTTCCTGTTGTCTAATTGCAAGAAGGTGGAGAGAAGACTCATAGCTACGAATCAAGCTTTTTGACCTTGTTCAGTATGCAGTGGGCTGAGCAACTTTTGTCTAGCAGGCTGCAACTGTTGAGGGCAGTAAGGCTATAATTTGCAGTTACCAGCTTAAATGTTATAATTCCCCCATTCCACCACAGTTGTTTGTTGTCATTCTTCTCCCTCAACTCAGCTGTCCCGTCTGTGGTGCTGGCATGAGCATTTGTGTTTAATGCTGTGAACCAGATAGCCATTTTGAGGGAAAGTTATTTTTCATCCTGAGATAATTCAGCAGCCAGGTGCACAAACACTGGGGTCAGCTCAAGCAAAAGTGAGGTGCAGGAGCGTGAATGAGTAATTAAAGGTGAAGAACACCAAGGCTTTTTAAGCCAAGTTAATCAGCAGTGGTGTCTCAGTCCAACCAGAGTGAAAAAGGGAAATGAGCTCTTGCCTACCTTCTGGGAGTCTTGGCTTTTGCCTATTCAAAAGGCAAATGAACAGAAAATATGCACCAATACCTGACAGCTAATTATGGCCAGGAGAGAAAAGGAAGAAGGGAAAATATAAGCAAGTTTAACAGAAAGATCTTATAAAAGCATTTTCTGTTGCAGAAATCTGTTTATGAAGGAATAGACAGAGGCAGCCCTGTTTCAGTGGGTCCCTGAATTTCACTGCAAGTTCACTGCTCTCATAAGGTTCTTTATCTCCCACTGAAGTACTGGAGAAATTCACCATCGCACCCATGCACCAACTGCTGCACAGCCCAGCTGCCACTTTGGGTCACCCAGCAAGCTGCATTGCCTTCCTGATCTGGCTGAAAACTTGCTCAGTAGAAATCACTAGTTCTAGCAGAAAAGAAGGGCTTGAATCATGCAGCAGGCAGGGGTTGAGAAGTTTAAGCCAACTGTGAAATTGCCATGGGGCAGATTGGAGACCTACATTTTGCCATCCCATAGGATACGTAACGTGGGAGCAGGAAGGTAGTGTTCAGTGAGCACAGCTGGCCATGAAGTGCACCATACATTATGCCGGGCAAACAGTTACAACCAAGCAAGAGTTCTGTTTTACAGAAGTGCTGAGATCAGGATGTTGCATCAAATGTTTTGTACATGAGACCGAAGTCAAGAATCTCTGCTCTGAAAAGCCTCTAAAGCTTCCAAAGAGAGCTCCAATGTGGTGGGAAAGGTTGTTATCTGCAAGGGACCATTCAGCATCCAGCAGGTAACTACTCCTCTGCAGTGACATTGGTGCTGTTTCGGGGAGGATTTTAGATGGGAGCTCAGTGAGAGGGAGTTGCTTTTATGACTAGAAGGACTAGGGGAAGAATAAGGAGAAAAGAGGGAAGAGAAGTGACAATCAGTTGTGGAGGGGGGCTGGTCTGAGGTGATCAGAAAGGAGGATGTAGGAGCAAACTGCTATTCAAGAAGAAATGCCTAATTTAAAATTGTGGAGAACGTGGATGACATGGTGAGCACAGCTTTGAGGTTGATAATGTGATTCTATGTCTGTTCCTGCCAGCCTTCAATACAATGACCTGTGTACCTGTCTCTTTGCAATATGTATTTTATCTTTCCTTTTCTTCTTTTTTCTTTTTTCCACACAAGCCTGAATGGCGCTGAATGGACTCCCATAGCTCTCTGAAGGGAGTCAATCTTATATAGTTACTGATGGGTGGGACGAATATTTATTTTTAGGGGAGCTTTTGAAAGTGGGGGGACAAAAGAAGGGAGGACCCTTGCAACAGCAAAATTTTTTTTTTTTTCTTTACTTGTATGCCGCAGCTGTACACTGCTAAACTGTTACCCCAAATACAGCTGCGTTTCAGGAGCAGGAAAAGTCCTTGTAACACCCTGTGGGATCCCATGGAATGGGATGTGCTAGCCCAGTGTGAAAACTGTGCAGCATCTGTCCTTTAATTGCCAGCTCTGTCCTTGCTCGTGAAGTCAGCATGCTCTTCTGAATGGACTCCCCATAGGCTTTTTGCCAGCCCAGTTCTGTAAAATTTCTGCATCGTTTTGTGAGGCGGTGGTTTTGTATGGCACAGCTTTAAACATTGCTGGCTGGTTCTCCTTGGTTTTTTTTATTTTATTGCTTGCTTGCTTTTATTTTGCCCTTTGTTTTTTCCACCGTATTGTTCATTTATTTGCACTGCCTTTGTGCCTTGTCTCAAGGCAGCAAGCAATGTCTCAGTGGAGGGAATTCATTGCGCTACCACGTCATAGTGGAAAGAGCTGCCATTCAGGGACAAAAGAGTATTTTTTTAAAGGGGAAACCGTGTTATCCACAGCTTGATGTTTGTACAGCGCAAGGTACAAAGACTGTCCCCTTTGGCACGACTTAATCTCCTACTGTTTATGACAAAGTATGAAATGAGGAAGAGAGAAATTATGACAAGGGAGCAAGGTGGAGCCTGTTGAAGGGCAGAGAGAGCAAGCAGAGCAAATGTCCAAAGCCACAGGCCATGGAGGGACCCCTTGGAGCACAGCTATGATTTGGTGCAAGACATCTAACAAGCAAGTTGGAGCATAGAGCAGGGTCTACACCTCTGCGTGAGGTGTCACATTTCTGCTCCTGAGCTGCTGCAGTTTACAGACAAATAAATGCATTTGGTTGGATTTCATGATCTTAAGGGTCTTTTCCAGCTGAAATGATTCTGTGATTCTATGATTACCTTGAGCTCATCTCAGTTTAAACTTGCACTTAGATGTTCAGCTGTGAAACACAGCAGCTGAAAAGCAGGTATGTACCCGTGCTTCTGAGTGGTGGGAGCGGACAGTGAAGTAGTATAACTGCCAGACAGCCCTGCAAAATCTGTTTCTGAATAAAAGTTAGTGCCTGGAGTCCTCATGTGATATTCGAGACAGTGGGGCCAGCAGAGGAATGAGCTGCCCTGTTAGCAGCGAGAAGATTAACTCCAATGGATATGATAAAACAAGGGCTAAATGGCAGAAATGGCTCACGGCTGTCAGAGCTAACATATGAACAGGGATGCTTGGGAGGGAAAAAAATAAGGATGCTTCGTTAACTCCACTGTAATACGTTGCAAGTATTGGTGCCTTCCTGAGCCCAGGCTGCAAGGTGAGTAATACAAGTCCTACGCTTGGTCACTGTAGTAGCTTAGGCCTGCACCGAGTTTGGTGTACTAGGGCTCCAGGGACAAATAGGAGATGATGGTGGAAAAGGCAATGGAGATAGCTGGTGCCCATGGGCAGGAATGGGGAATGAAACTCGAGGAAGGGTCCTGAAACTAGGCAGAGCCACAGCATAAAAAGCTTTATAAGCAAGGACCCAGATTCCGTGTTGCCTTCTGTAGGTACTTCTGCTGATAGCAGTGTGCAGTCTCTGGCTTGGGTAGCACTCAGCAAGCAGCACGCGCTGCCAGACAGGAAGGGGGGGTGTTTGAGCTGGTGCCCTGTAGTGAAAAGAGAACTTGCAGAGCTTCTTAATACAAGTAGAATTTCATGAAAATGCAGCTTCCTATCTGTGCTCCCCCTATACAAGTACTTAGCAGTAACTGGTTGCACTGGCACCATGACTTGGCATAGGTCCTTGGCGAGACTGGGGCCCTAGAGCTCCTCTTGTAGAAATTCACTTGCTGACATTCACAGCTGAACACTTAGATTTGGCTTCCAAAAACTGGTGCTGAACTGTGTAACACACTGAAAGAAGTTGTGTGCAAATACCTTTTCCTTGTACCTGAATCAGCTCTTCATGTTTATTCTTCGGATGGTGGATATTTCTTTGCACATTATGAGATTCGTAGCCTCCATTTCAGAGATCAGTGTGACTTCTAATAAGCAATTAAGTCCATGCAAGTCAATCACTCTATAATTAGCTCCAGTCTGTGTTCCCATTAGCTGCAACATCCTTTACCTGCCATTGAGCAGCCAGCAGTAAAAGGTGTGAAAATCCTTGTGACCTTGGAAATGCATGCAAAAAACTGAAGCAACCCCCCTCTGGCCAGATACTTGCAAACTACTGAGAACACATAGCACGAGCTGTCTGTTGGAGAGAACACTGCTGAGGAAATCCTCAACTGTGGTATTTAGTAAAGCTTAGTTCTTTCTATTGGTCTTGAGAAACTACGACAGGTAATTTAACCGGTGGGAAAGAAAGGATAACCAGTCCCCATTAAGCCACTTTTTGTCTGGATGGGTATCAATTCTGAAATAGCTCTGGCTTTACAGGCAGGATCAGATTTTTTTAAAGCCATATAGTGATGTAAAGACACAGGGACTTGATAGGATTTTAAGCTGCTACCAGGCACTGCAGGGAAGATAAATACGTTACTCCCACTAAATCCTTAGTTAGAGATTGCATTAACCAGCTTGCAGTTTGGGTTGGGTTCTCTTGCTGATTTGCCTTTGTCTACCAGTTGCTTTGAATGGATCCTATCGAGTGTTTCTTTAACATGCCACAATGCAGGGACAGACTTGGAAGCTAGTTATTCCTCCCAGTAATATTCTCTTGCTTCTTTTGTCATCTGATGGTATTTTAGTGTGTGCATTTTTCATCAGATGCAAAAGACTACTAAACATGCTTTGTCACAGAGAAAACAGTTCTCCTGTGTTCCAGCTAACAGGTACCTCCTAGAGCGTGAGCAAAGCTAAAGACAGTCAGAGTTTAGAAGGAAGAGTGTTCCTCATCAGTGCTTGTGTGTGTGTGCGTGTGTGTCCCCTTTTAATGGCAATAATTGCCACTGACAGAAAGATATTAACAGCGAATAGTCTGGTGTGTACAGAGCATGGGTATCTGTAATCAGCTCATTTTTAACTCTGTGACTCGGAGGATGCTGTGCTGATAGCAGCAGCATCCTAATAAGAGAAAAACTGTTCCCTTGCAGAGCTCCCTGGCGTCCTAAGTCCTCCTCCACACCCAGCTGGAAGCCAGGTGCCTCGCTGGGGTTTGCGCCTGTCTGTCCCCGAGGCGGCATGGCCTTGTTGTGCCAGAGCAAAGGGCTGTGATGAAAAGGGATAAAGGTTATATGTGCGCGGGGGAAACCTGTCCAGCATGGTAGGAAGATTCACGTGTACCAGGTGCTGAGTGGGCATCCAGCACTATACCAAAGAGCAGCATACTTGTGAAGGGGAAAAAAAAAAAAAGCCAAGTTAGGGGGCTGATCCCACAAAGACTTTTGGGGTAGTAACTAGTTACTAAAGCTGGGGGGAGGAGAGTAAAAAAGGAATTTAATTCTGCAACATTTTTATTTTTGTGTGTGGTTTTTAAGCAGAACCATAATGTTTTCCCGAAAGTATAATTTTTCAAATGTGTAATTTAGGTTCAGCTGGAGCATTCAGAGTGGCTCAGGGTGCTTTTCCTTCTCACTGTTGACCTTTTGCTTCATAGAAATTTTAAAAATGGAAAATTGTCTTTTTCCATTTTGCTAGACACAATGTCATTGCCATCAGTGTGTGCTCTGGTGGAGGAAGTGCACCTTGTGTTTTCTCAAAGAAAACATTTTGCTGGAATATATTTGGGACTTTGCTGCGAATGGCTCCTGCACAGCCTGTGAAAGGCTTGGCTGCGTTATGGGGAGCTGGAAGGGTCAGAGGCAGCCTGCAGTAGCTCCCCGTGCAATGAGCACCCTTCTGTACTGGGGAGATTTCATGTCATTTGATTTACTGCATTCTCCTAGAGAATTCTCACCTTTAATTTACTGCTTCCTCCTAGAGAAACTGGTGTGTTATGGTCTAGGCAAGTGGCCCGTGTGATGGGTGAGGAAGCGTCTGGCAGGCTGCACCTGGAGGGTGGTAGCAAACAGCTCCTTTTCAAACTGGCCACCTATCACAAGTGGGGTCCCCCAGGGATCGATACTGGGCCCAGTGCTGTTCAGTATTTTCATAAGTGACCCAGATGGGGGCATCAAGTGTACCCTGATGAAGTTTGCTGATGACACCAAACTGAATGGGGAAGTGGACACATTGGAAGGGAGAGCCACCCTGCAGGAAGACCTGGATAGACTGGAAGAGTGGGAGAACAAGAACCTTACAAAGTTCAACTAAAAGACAGATGTAAGGTCTTGCACCTGGGAAAACGTAATCCAGCACCATGTTCTAGTATTTAAAGGGTGGTTACAATGAAGATGGAATCTGTGCACAGGCTGGGATCTACCCGGCTGGGGAGCAGCTCTGTGGAAAGGTACCTGGGGATTCTGGTGGACATCAGGCTCATCAAGAGTGAACAGTGTGCTGCTGCTGCGACAAAGAAAGCCAACAAGGGCATCACCAGCAGAGATAAGTCATTATCCTACTCTACTCAGTGCTTGTCAGACCACGCCTGGAATACTGTGTTCTGTTTTGGTTCCCACTATACAAAAAAGGACAGGCTGGAGAGGGTCCAGAGAAGGGCCCCAAAGATGAGCAAAGGACTGGGAAGCCTGCCATATGAGGAAAGGCTGAGAGAACTGGGTTTGTTCAGCCCTCAGAAAAGAAGGCTTAGGGGAGACCTTATCACCATGTTTCAGTATTTAAAGGGTGGCTACAAAGAATGTGGAGACTCCCTTTTTACAAGGAGTCACATGGGAAAGATGAGGGATAACGGGTACAAGTTACTCGTGAGAAGATTCCGACTGGACGCAAGAGGAAAACTTTTCACAATGCGAAACATCAGCTGCTGGAATAATCTCCCCAGGGAAGTGGTGAATTCCCCAACATTGGACACTTTTAAGATTTGGCTGGACACTGTGCTGGGCCATCTTGTCTAGATCATGCTTTCACCAAGAAAGGTTGTACCAGATGATCCGTGGGGTCCCTTCCCACCTGGTGTTATGTGATTCTATGATTCTGGCACTGGCTTTAAAAGACCCAAAGGAAGGCTTACCATTCATACAGGGTGTCTCATCCAGGCGTGGGATAAGGAATAGCTGCTGCATACTCTGGTATTTCACAAATACTGCTCTTCATAGGTGCTAACTAGGCACTACAACTGTTACAACTTGTCAGAGTTCCTCAGCAGTTCCCCAAAATTTTATGCCTGATGGCACATATCCTATCTTGTTACACCAGACAAATGGTTTTCAATCTTCTTCCAATTTACCAGCCTCTAAAAACTCTAGCAGAGGTGTGGGCTCCTGTGGGAAGAGTAGGTTTGCTTTTCTTTGTCTTTATCCATAGACTTCTTAAAAATAATTTGCAGATCCTGGGATCTCACATACTGTGGGTTGAAAACCACAGTACCAGAACAGTAAACAGATCCACTGATGAAATGAACAGATCTATCCCTGGATGCAAGTAGTGCAGAAGTAGGGTGCCAGGTTAGTCCTGTTTCATTTGTTTGTTGTTAGGCAATGTGTTCTTGTGGCTAAAGCACTGGTCTGGCAGTCAGGAGATTTGACAGCAAAGAGGACCTATACTCGTGCAACACGCTCTGCACAGCAAGCATGGTTGATGCTTGCAGAGAGATGAGACGGGTACTTAACCCAGTATTTCAGAGCCATAGAAGCAATATTGGATAGAAGACCGGCTTCTGAAAAGGGCAAGTAATGAAGCATGGTTGTTGGGTGGGAGAAGTTCTGAGTAAGACCTTTCCTGAGGTACTGTGTTACTACAAAGAGATGTTTTTCTGGGGCATTAACAGAAGCAGCTTTCCTAGAGTGATGATAGTAGTAATAGTGCTGAAGAGTTTACGTTTCCATGTCCCAGTGCCACCAGAACAAACATCCTCTTCAGCATGTAGAAGGCCTGTTTCTCCTGTACTGCAAGAGGCGATAGGAGCATAGTACTTCATTGAGAAGTTCAGTATGTCTCCAGTTAAAACTCCATGAGCTGGCTGCAGTTCAGCCTACTCTTTAAAAATGCCATCCACCTTTTAACTTTGCCAACAGGCTTCGGAAGAGCATCACATTCAGCTAATAAAATACAAGGGCTAAATTTTTCATTTCCCTTCCAAATTGCTTTCTGAATGCAACCAGCTGGTAGGACATTGTTACCACATCCTACACCACCTCAGTAAGCTACTGGGCTGATGAAGCTATCCGTAAGAGGTCATGAAAGTTTTCGCAAGAGCTTTGTGTAGAAGTGAATATCCGGGAGTAGGAGAAAGCCCCATTTTCCCACTAAACATGCCTTCAGCTTGATGGATAGAAACACAGGGCTGCTGTCTTGCTGTTTGGATATGCCTCAAAATGCTGCACAGGGTCCTGCAAAGCTGCTGCTAATTCTTCATCTCTCACAATGCCAGAATGTTTTAAGTGATTCTTGCTGCTGTCCTGAACAGTCAGTTCTTGCAGCTGGGTGTTTGGAAAGCAGAGAGTTTGGCTTTAGTGATCACTTTTAACTGTGGGCTAAATAAGGGTTTCTCCCAGAAGGGGAGACAGTATAGGAAGGTGTTAAACCATTTCCATGGCTGGAAATCAAAGCTTCCACACCTCTTCAGAAGGGACTTTCTGAAAGAGAAGATACAAGGAGGAGAGGACTATGTTCTGTCATGTCTCCAAGAAATCAGTCCTACTTTGGTGGATGAAGAGAACAGCATGCCTGAGATCTAGTCTGTGTGAGGTCCAGCAGTAAGGGATTCAGGGGCATCACTTCTATTGTAGGTACACTGTGTATTTCAAGCATAATCTCTGCATTTTGGCTGTCCCGCACCAGAATGAATCTGGATTCTTTCTGCTACAGACAGAGAGACAGAACATCCTGCCATTTACAGCTGAACCTTCATGTTTGGAGGCAATTAGGGATGATCCTGGACAATGACCCGTGACCCACTGCACTTGTACACAGTTTTTATTCTACACCCCCTATGTCCCCTCCATATGTCTGCTAAGCACTGCAGATGTCACATTGAGTCCCTGGCCTTGCAAGTGGAGAGTACTTGTCTGATCATCTTGTAACTCCCGGAAGGCTTCTCAGGAGCAGGACGTGCTGTTTGGGTCTGATACTGCCTTTAGTCTGGCCCCCACCTCTCTTTTATCACACATACTCATACAGCATTAGAGAGCTGCCTCACAGCCACTCCTCTGCTGTCATTTTGGTGTAGGTACCTGCATTTTGGTTCAGAGACCAAATACAGTGGCACTTGGCATCTACAAAACCATGTAGCCTATGGAGAGGATTGTCCAGATATGAAGCTGCAGACCCGCATGCCATCTGTACGCATTAGGTCACACTGGCTGTGTTTTGTCTTCACAGTACAGATACGGGGAATGACTTATCCTTCTGGAAAGTGGGCTGGAAGTCAGTACAAGAATTGTAGTCCCAGCAGGGCTTGTGCTGCTTTATTTACCAGCCCTAAGCGGGGATAATAAAAATAAAGGGGGGGAAAAAACGCCATAAAGTGCAAGGTGTATATTGTGCCCCAGAGAGAGGATGTTGCGTGTATGAGCCAGGGCACTGCCTCTAAACAGAAGTCTATGTTATTGTGGCAGTACTGGGAGATCCCAGCAAGAGGCAAACCTTATTTTACAGATCTGCAAGTAAATGCATAGGAATAGACCCTTCTTGCCCCACAGGCATTACAGTACATTTGCTGGGAGGGAAGCAGGAAAAGGATTCAGCCCATGGAGAACTGAGGGGGGTATGACTTTTCCCAAGTTGTGTTAAAACTTGTGGCAGAGCCAAGACTTCAACCCCTTCCCCAAGTTTCAGTGCTTAACCATCCCTTTCCCAATGTCCCTCCGTGGCTGTGCCTGCAAAGCTGTCGTTCGGAAGAGCATTACGATCTGCCTCTGAAGCGACTTCAGTGCAGTTTCTCTCTTCCTCACCCCCGCACCCCCTCTCATTAGCTTGAAAACTCCTATTTATAAACCTGCTCAAGCTCGCTTGTTCAGGGAGGAGGAGCCAAAACGCTCAGCACACAGACGAGGAGACTCAGCAGAGACGCAGGCAGAGCTACTTCTCACTCAAAGGGTAATAACCAGATGGAACAAGTCAGCAGGAAGAGTGCCTGAAATGTCACAGAAATGAGATCAAGCAACAGCTAGAGCTTTGTGTCTGCAGGCAGAAGGGGGAGAATCACAGGATCTCAGGAAAGAGTAAGACGGAAGGGCTGAGTGGAAGCAAAATATTTAAATGGATAAGCACATTGGACTAAATGGCCTCACTGTCTCCCCAGACCATCACGCTTCCCTTACGCATTTTTGACGCTCTCTCCTAGCCTCTCTGACAGTGACAAACAGGGGGGCCATAAAGCTGCCTTGCTGCGAAAAAGCGTGCCAGGCTACTAACTGTGGAGTGACATGTCACCTCTGTTGTTAAACGGATCACTCGCCTCCCTGAATCTCCCTGAGATGCTGTTTGTAAGCACAGCACTTGTTAAAACCCGGCCTGCCTGCAATTTCTGTGCACCTGATGATTTTGTGCTGGCAAGTTAGAGAACAGGCTGATGACAACTTGAACCCTTGTAGGGGCAGAAGTGGGTACCTAAATAGCTGTCCTACATTGTATGGCACTACATACAACCGCCTGAGTTCCCTCGGCTTTCCTCCTGACTATATTTCATGGTACTGATCCAGACACGACCCAGCTATCTCTGCTTTTCTGGAGAACCAGAGGACAATTACGAAAGACCAGACAAGCTCATCCGCTATGAAGCAAGAAAAAAAGCCAGTTCCTAAGTTTTCTGTAAAGCATAAACAAAACTGCAGTAACCCATAAGGAGTTACATTCATGAGGAGAAACAGAATCACATTGTTCAAAAAATCAGAGAACAAAGCAGTTCAATGAGAATCCAAGACCAAAGCCATTTCTGCTAAGGGGCCCGCATCCGCACACTGAGCATAACCTCACCCCTTCCCCTTCCGGCTTACCGAGTGACTTCATGCAGCTCTTCGTGCTGCCCTGCAGGCACCACCCTGAGCTTCTGAGCCCGTGGAGGGCAAAGGACCTGCTGTCCTGAGCGCTCTGCTCTACTCTTCTCCAGTCTGAATTTCTCCCGTTAGTCTCACTAATACCATATTAACTCTTCTTGATGTCTATGCTCTCAGCTGCTTTGTCGTCTGATACATTGTTATGTTACTTCAAAAAAGCATTTTGAGGCCCAGGCTGAAGTCCCAATGTATTAAGCGACAGTTTACAGATCTCGTAAAGGACAGTCATTCCCACAAAATGCTCATGAGCTGTCAGAGATGGGACACAACCAGTGAATGAAACCGGTAGACTGAGGGGACGAGACCGAGAGTTAGGGTAACAAAAATAATGTGATGTGCACAATTGTGGTGTTTTCATTCTGATGATTTTAATGATGGTGTAGTGGACATACCAGAGTACTGCAAAACTCCCATGATAATACCAAAAAATTTCTAAAAAGAAAGTTACTGGATTTGCCTATATGTAATTGCTCTCTGCTGGAGAAAACCTGATCCAGTTTGTAGTATCATCTGACATATCTCAGGTATTTAAGAAGCTCCATCCTAACATCAGAGAAAAAACATCAGCCTATCCAGAGCATGTCTCTGTGTCAGAGACAGACCGAAGTGGGTTTGGAAGTGAGTGATGAAAACTGTCGTAAGTCTAGAAAACCTGGCCAAAGCAGAACGGTTGAAACAATTGGGTATGCTGGGTTTAGGAGAAAGAAAATTGAGGGGGAACATGGAAAACTAACTTCTAATGGAGCTATAAAAAGAACAGGAGTTAATTGTTCTCTGCTTCTGTGTCAGGAGGAGTAACAAACAGCGGCCAGTTTGTTATCACAAACAAAGATTTTGGCTAAGTATCAGAAGTAGATTTATTCTGAACATAGGAAGAGAGAAGCAGTGAAGCAGCCTTGAAGGCTGTGAAGTCCCTGTTTACGGAGTCTTTTAAGAACAAAGCTTGGTTAATCAACGATGGTCTAGGCATGTTTACTTTACTGTAAGGAAGGGACCTCTGAGGTCCTTCCAGCTCAATGTTTCTGTGATTTCTACAAAGTCTACAGTTCTAATAGCAAGACTGCAAACTATAATCTCATTATATAAATAAAGATTGAGTTCCCAATGACCAACCCTGGAAAGGGAAACAGTACGTTTCTGGAAAACCAATGCTCCAAGAACCTTTAAAGATTTACAGGTGTAATTTGATTCTGTAGTTTCAGGAGCATCTGTGAAGACGGGCCTGGGTTGAGTGGGCTAAAAAGGGAAAAAACTCTTACTCCTGGTCCTTAGTTTTGTGAAGGGAAGAACTGGAGCAGATGGGCTTGTCCTGTGTTTAAACAAGCAGCTTCAGGGCTGGCAGTGGGATCCAGCCTGCATCTCAGTTACTGCATTCACATATGTACAAATAACAAAATTCACAATAACAAGATGTTATTAATGGAAATACCCTGACGTAGCTAAAGTGGTTCACTATTTCTGAGCTGGAATAGAAAAGAAATTTGTGAAATTTCTTTGCCTGTATTTCTCGTCCAAAGTCAAGGGGAAAAGCTGAACAGCACACAGGTAAAATAGATGGATTTTAAATTACATTATCAGTAACTGATGGTATTAGCACTACATTTAAGGGTACTGAGTATTTTTAAACAGCATCCACTGGGCTTGAGTTGAAACATTAGATTTACTCAAGTGTAAGTTCTCTTAGTGAATAAAGCTACATATGAGTTGCCACTGTGTGCATGAAAATCTAGTATGTTTGCTTCGAGATAGATTCATTAGGTTTCTTTCTTCATCCCAAGTCACTTGCTGATTGTTCATATTTCTGTGGTCTCAACATTTTTGCTTATGCTTTTTTTTTTTTTGAAAAGCATTTTCTGTGTCAAATAAAGAGGTTCCTAAACAGTGATAGGCCATGACCGATGGTCCTACCTTAAGCTCTCAAGTATATGCGTAATACTTGAAAAACTGTGGGCTTAACTCTGGAAGATGATAAGAACTGTGGCTCCAGTCCAACAAACTGTATTTGTCCTGGACACAGTCTGATTCAGCGGGACTACTTGTGTGCTCCAATCTAAGCACCAGGAAAGAGAGCAGTTAAATCAGGACCTGTTAGGATAAAGAGAAGCAGTGCAGTCCTGATTGTAGCAATGAACTGCACCCTCTTGTTTTCAGTGCAGCTCCTCTGACGTACGCAAGGGTAAGTGAAACTGGATCTGTATCCCTAAGATCCTTTCTCGCTTTAGACTCTAGCCTTCAACATGATCTCTTTCACTTGAAATAACATCACTTAATTGAGATAATAGATACTTATCACTGGTTTATGACAGAAACAAGTTTCTCAGAGTCTGTAAAAATTATTTATCTTCGTGTTAACAGAACCTAATTAACATATCTCCTCCAAGAAGATTACACTTGGAGTATCTAAAAGTCCTGTCTAAAGTCCACAGTGGTGAAAGGAGCAGGGTCTGTCATGCTCCCATTGTTAATGGCTTGGAAGGATGGACTGTTGAGCCAGGTTGGTGTGAACTGGTAAGTTTTGCTTCAGCTGATGACAGACTGTGGTCGATCCCATGGCTGCTCCACATGAACATCCTTGCTAAGTGAGGGACTCATTCTGGAAACCTTCTCAAGCCGGGAGAATTAAAACTGAGGCAGTGTGCTAAGGCTGCTAGCCTGCTAAGGATTACAACTTTAATTCCAGACTTCCTGCATCCTATGTTGTTTTATGATTAGATAGGAGATGTTTTTCAAGGAGTCCCCTGAGATACAGCAGGTTGATCTGACTTCTTAGCTGTAAAGGCATCACAAAGAAAGTACTTCCTAAGTGGTTCCTCAGATGTTTTTAGCACAGGTATAACTATTGTAAGGATAAGCTATGTTGCCACTTATCTTTAGATGACATGTACTGTCACTGTTGCTCCCTGCTACCTGGTCTCTCTCCTGTTTTTTCCGTTCCCTCCTTCCCTAGCCAATGCAGATCTAAAAGCAGTACATTGTGGCCCAGCAGTGCATAGAAGTAGCTGTACTGCATCCACATTTAAACCGGGTACATCAGTGTAGCAGTGTGCTGCAGGGATCTGCGAAGGAGCCTTGGCTCAGCTCGGCCCTGCCACGAGTTTCTCTGTCCCATGTTCCCCTGCACGGTGCAGAGAAGCCCGAAACCTGATGGGAAATGCACAGACCAAACTATTTCAGAGTTCAGATCCATCCTAGGGTCTAGATGTTTGTCACCACTTCTCTGCCCATCAAAGCTTTGCTCAGCGTGGCCCAGAAATGAATAATGCAAAAGGTTATTTGAATCATGTGGCCTCTGCTTGCTCTCAAGTTTCTTGGATGAACTGTAGTTTACTGTAACATGCTGCAGCACTAGAAATGCATCTAGGACTACTTTTCATCCATTTCTTGCTTCAGAGTAACAGGACTTGGACCACTGAAAAATATTAATGAAAATGCAGAACAACATCAAGTCCAGAGCTCGTGGCTTAGAGAAGTGGACGCTTTCTGTTTCCTGCCTCTCCCATGCAAGCTGCATAGCCTGGATCTGAAAGCTGGTTAGCTGGCCTCGTGGGCAGTCAGCTCTGCGGTTAATCAATCCAAAAAGACCTAACTTTGTGCAGAGCTCTGGGCCACACACAGATGGTTGCTCAGTAGTGCTTATTGTATGTCGACAGGAGAACACAAAAATAAAAAGCAAACAACCAACACAAGGTTGTTATAAACTGTAAAATAAGAATGAAAACCACTATTCTTTCACATACATTTGCAATTCTCTGCTATTTGCTCTCCTTGCTGTTCTCTGCTCCTTCCATAGTCTCTCAGTGTGTAAAATAATCATCCTTACATTGCATAACTTACAGTGTTGATGTCACTGGAATTTGGTGCTTGGCTGTTGGATTTTTTTTTTTATTAGATGTAGTAATTAGAATCTAAGCAGTGATCATAGCTTTAAAACTTCTATAAATATGCACTTGTTTCCAGTGGGATTTTCTTTGTATTTGTTAAGTATCTGTCTGATTCAGAACACTTATCACGACTTGGGAGAATGACTGTGTATGGAGAAGAATGGTGGGGGAAGGTTTGGATTTTAAAAGCCTAGTCAGATGACTTAAGGGCAGTGAATTTGTATTGTAGGGTAAAGTCCTTTATTTCTTAGGGTACTGACAACTGGAAAATAGCTTCCAGAAGAAATACATGATCTAAAAAATATTGGTAAGGAGGTGTGATGTGTCTTTGCATCTCATTGGTGAACCGAAGCTAGCCCAAGGCTAGTGAAAACTACTCCTATTGAACTTGCTGGGAACTGTGGAAAAGGGGCTCAAATTCCAGTGCTTGGGTCCCAAACGTCAGGTCACCAGTGAGAGATCAGGAACAAGTGTCCACCTCTTCTTTATCTACAAGAGATGAGGAGGGGTCCCACGAAGAGGAAGGAGGAAACTGCACATCACCATTTCTGTACATCTGATTACTCTGCTTATGTGGGGATGAATTGGAGTATCCCACTGAGGACAGGAGGCTAGGTCCCATGAGGAGGGAAGCCTATTCTTCTGTATGTATTTGATTTGTTCAGTTTTGGGGGGCCGTATTAAAACCACATGCCACAGGAAGAACGGTCCTAAAAGAGCTGATTTTCCCGTTAGGCTAAAAAGAGTGTTTTCCATGTTTCATTTTGGTGGTGCGTTTCCTTGGCAATTCTGGCTGTACCTGCAGTTGCAGTTATTCCAGATAAGGACTGCCTTTTTCTGGTTTAAGGTAAGTCACTTCTGTACTAGGTGATAGGTGCTGCTCAGTGTTACCTTGACTGGTCTCTTCAGTACTGTTCGCTCTCCTTTTTTCTGGCCATCTTGTCTCTTCAGGTCATGTCTCTTCAGGTTGACAGTTTTTCTGTCTCTAGCTCTCTGCCTGTATAGTGCTTGGAAAAGCCTCTTGCCATGAGAAAAAGAAAAGATCTTTTTTTAACATTTCCCAGCATCTGTTCATGGCCACATGCAGCAGGTATGTCCTTGAGAGCTATCAACTCAGAGTCTGTGTTTCAACATGTGTTCTGGGACACATTGTTCATTCCGGAGAAATCATCCATAGGTATTTCCGAGACACCTACACCTCGTTTATCAGTTCAATGTCATTTGACATTTTCTTTCGTCCTTTCACCAGAAGGAAAAAAACCTGAGTGCACACAAAAGGGTCAATGTTTTGGAAAGGTCAGTAATTCCAGATGAAATGCAAACCTAAGGCTTTTAAAAAAAATTTCTCCATTGAGCAATAAAGCACTTAGAGTTTGACTTTGTTATGCAAGAGAGAAACTTTCCAGCTGGCTAGCAGCGGTTCCGAAGGGTGTCTGTGTGGTTATTGATTAATTAGATCTATTGTTACTCACTTCTTTCATTAATCCAAGTTTTTTCTCTTCACTTGTGTCCCTGCACAACCTTGTTTTAATGACTTGGAATGTGTCAGCGACAACTGCTTTGAATATCAGTTTGCTTATTTGAAATGCTAACTTCCTGCCTCAGAAATTTCTAGATGTGGCATTTTAGACCTCAGAAAAATGAGAAAGCTGCTTAAAGTTGAAGGTGTCTCCAGTCTCATGTTCAGACCTGGGACTCTGCGTCCATGTGTAACAGAGAGTAGGGCACAAAAGACTGGACCAGAGAGGTGGCTCTGTTGCTTTCTGCCGGGCTGCGCTCAGTTCCAGCGCCGAAACACGACCCTCACAGTGGGTCACCTGCTGAGGTGAGGGGCAGACGCCTCTAGTGGGTGGACACTTGCTGTTCGGGGTTATAAATCTCTGGTGGAGCTGTGTGGAGGGTGGGACAGCAGTGTTGGCAAGCCAGCGGTACAGTCCTGTTTCTCCGTACGCCCACCTTGGCCCTGATGAAAATTTCCAAATAGCCTTATACCCACGCGGTCCCCTGCTCGTGGCCCCAAAAACCAAAATCCCTGAACAACACTGCTGCCCCGGCAGTAGGAGGCTGTGTCTAAAAGCCCACACAAGAGCCCGGCTCTTGCTAAACCACGCAGTCCCGGCATCTCTGTTTGCTGCACTGAAGGTACTTTGTCCGCTGGCCCCTGGCCCAGCGCCACGGCCTCGTGTCGCACGGGACGCTGAGCTCCTGCCAGCGGGGGATGAACTGCTCCTGGTCGCTATCTCCAGTCGTCACCGCTTGACTGGAGCCGGCTAACCGGGCTCCTGACCCGCCAGCCTTGCAGGTCCCAGGCGTCCGCTTTCCCTTTCGAGCCCTTGAGATAGCAGAGTCTGCTCTACTGGGATGAGTGCGTCTAGGAAATGCCAAATCCAAACTAAACACCGCTGGGTACCTGGAATTTTTAGCTTCAAGACTTCAATCCCAGCTGGAAACATTTGTCAGAAACTAGGACGGGCTGAGTTCAAGCCCAAGAGCAGGGCGGGCCTCCTTGGTAAAGCTACCCCGCAGCAGCAATGCTCATTAAGAGGTTTGTTAACACAGCAGCCACAAGTCAGCCCTGCTTCCTTCCTGCCATATACCAGCGTTATTTCCAGTGAAACACAGGGGTCATTTCAAGGATAAAACTGTAGCCGTCAGTCAGGTCAAGAGAGCACCACCTCCACCTTTCTGAAGCAGGGAAAGGGAGGAGACACTTTCAGTTCGTGACTATTTGGCTGCTTTATAGTGTTGTTTGGCAGAACATAAAAGAGACCTGCAAATTTCGGAGGGCTATTTTAGGAAATCCTTTGCAAGTTCCTTTAGGAGATGTGTTTTACCTTAACAATTCAACTAATTACAATAAGTCACTTGATCCTGAAAGCAGAAGGAAATTGTATCATGCATATTTCATACAGGATTTACTTAAGTATTCTGTTTTTTAGCTCTTTGGCACCTGCTGTTCGTCCTTTTGCCTGCAATTTCAGCTGGCAACACCGATGCCTTTGTACCAGAGAAGCGGGCTTCCTCTTCTGAAGCGCTTAACAACAATAGCGTCCGCTGGCAAGCTTGGTTCTTGTAAAAATCAGACGCCAACAAAACGTGCGTAGGTTGGTCTTCCCGTCCAGTCGGACACACAGAAAGCATTTGTGCCTGGGGATGTCCACTCTCCCCCAGCTGTGTGCGTAGGTACCCAAAGACTACCTTGCTGATAACAGTAGATCGCCCTGGTTGTAGCAATACTGCTGCTAAACGCTACAGGAAACCGTCATGCAACACAGTACCAGGAAGGCCCCCTACTTCCACTAAAGCATTTAAAAATGGGACTTTTAACCGGTTCCTAGCCACGGGAATGTGTTGGCCATTGTGAGAGTCCATCCAGGGGAGCTGAGACCTCGGGGGGGTCTGGCACAGCAGATGGGGAGGAGCAGCTGGAGAAGTACGTGCTTGCTTAGCCATATAAATGTGCCGAGCACCAAGGAAAGTCGCAGTCAATTTGGTGTAAACAAAATAACATATTTCAGTATAATAGCAGTAATTATATGGGGACGCTGCTTTTAACTAAACAGCTGTTACCTTTTTCTGATTGAATTAAATAGTCATAAGGCTCCGAGGCTTGCTATTACTCTCTCTTCCTTTCTCGCTTAAGTCTCTTTTCCTGTTGTCTGTTTTATCAATCAGTGATTACGCCTGAGGATTTTGCAGTGTCACTTTTTGGTCAGATTAGAAATGTTTGTGGTGTCTTGCTCTCTAAAACCTTGCACACACAGAGCAATTTTCCTGCAGGACTTTCTCGACCACCTCAGAAGCGGCCTTGTGCCAGCAGCTGCCTGCGCTGCTCCGCTGCTGCCCCAACCTCTGTGGAAGGGGCTGATCCTGGAAATAAGTTGATTCTGATCTGAATAAGCCTGTCAGTAGAAGCAGCACGTGCTTTGCTACTCCTAAAGCAGTCTCTAATACATAGGAACGAAGGCTCAGCATTTCCCTGAATGAGGGTGGTACTTCACCTGCTTTTGCAGCTGTGTTAACACAGCGGAAGGTGCTACGACCAAAACAGATTTAGGCAAAACCATTTAACTCTGTACTCTATCAGACAAAGAATTTGACAGTTACCATCTTCCACCTGAAAAGCCACCACAAGCAGTGCTGTGAGTGGTAACATTTACAAACTGCTCCTCCTGATAGCAGGGCAGTAGCAGGAGTGGCTCCTCCAGTCTTGCATCCCTTCAGATCGTTTTCTGTCGCTTTCTTGTCATCTTCTCCTCACACACCCTCAGTGTTTTCCTCATTGCACTCTGCAAGTATTTCTTTGTTGGTCTTTCAGGTCACCTAAGTGAAGCTGGAAGAAAAACCGCTTTTGGAAGAGCAACAGTGGTAGTCAGCTCAGCAGCACAACTCCCATGTACTCAGCTCCGCGAGGTTCCCTCGAATGCAAGCGCCTGGCCCCACCTGACCTGTGGCCCCAAGCAATCCTGTCCTTGTATTGGCTTAAATTTGCTGCAGATAGGTCACCCTATCTAAGAATGACCATAAGAAAAGAATCCTAAACATTTTAAATTGCAGGCATTTCTGAACTGGCAATACTCTTGGACAGTGCACAGCAGAGCTCATAAATCGCGCCCCGAGTGCCCGTGATGTCAGAAACCACAGGAGCGTCTGACTTGTGATTTATTACATCAGATCGTGGCTTTTTCATAGGCTTGTAGCTTGCAGATTATTTACAGTCAGCACACCCACTCTTATTCCTAAGCCAGCCCAGTGTTGAGCAGATACATAAATGCTGCCTGGAATTGAAACAGTAAACAACCAATTAAAAGTTTAACCTCCTCCTTTCCAGTCTCTTCCTCCATTATTAACCAAGGATACTGTTGCTTAAATTAAAGTTATGTGAGATAATGACAAATAGGTGTTCTTTCATTTCCCCATGTGTCACATTTGCACAAAAAATACTTGTAGATTTTTTGAGCATTTATGGTCAAAAAAATTTTTTCATTAAAACTGCATTTGTCTGAAGACATGTTCTTTCCTTTTCTTCCGTGCAAGATTTTTATTTTACAAGATTTCCTAGAATAGCGAAAGCTCATTTCTAGAATTCAATGAAAGAAGAATTTTAATTCTTTTTATAGTTCTTGACACTGCACACATAGGCACATAAATTGGTTTACCTAAACAGCAGTTTGCAAAACCAGAGTTGGACAATCTAATTAGAAAGGGAAAAGTTTGGTATTCAGATTAATTAAGGTAAGTAACATTAAAATTTTATCTCACATCTTTTTGGCGGGGGGGGGGAGGCGGGAGGGATCTCATTCACTTTGGCCATGCTTTGGAAGAGGGCACAGTTAAGATTTAAATACAGGCCAGTA